>Ga0209396_1000097_pt1 | contig 122746 bp, 100 predicted proteins | sample GOMGulsemesocosm_6_FD_184638 | JGI IMG/M metagenome (GOLD analysis project Ga0209396, IMG submission 184638) | Methane-oxidizing microbial communities from mesocosms in the Gulf of Mexico - GOM8C Gulf of Mexico (SPAdes) (version 2) | ecosystem: Environmental > Aquatic > Marine > Cold seeps...
ACAATAATCTTGACGGTGATGCAGTTATCGACCTTTATGATCCCGCTATTGAAAACTCTTTTGAATGGTTAAACACTGACGGAGATACCCTTTGTAATACAGTTGATCTTGATGATGACGGTGACGGGGTTGTTGATGTCGTTGATGTTTATCCGCTTAACCCCGCAGAGTGGGATGATACCGACAGCGATACTATAGGTAACAATGCTGATACAGATGATGATGGTGATGGGACTATTGATCTATATGATGCATTTCCCCTTGATTCATCGGAACAGCTTGATACAGACCTTGACGGTATTGGTAATAATACTGATACGGATGATGATGGCGATGGTATTTTAGATGTCAATGATGCTTTCCCTCTTGATAACTCTGAAACACTTGATACCGATAATGACGGTCTTGGTGATAATGCTGATAATGACAGCGATGGAGATGGTTTCGCTAATGGTATAGATATCTTTTCAAATGATCCAACAGAATGGTTTGATACCGATGGTGATTCGATAGGAGACAATACAGATACTGATGATGACACACATGATGGAACGGGTGTTGGAGATGGTGTTCTTGATGTAGACGATGACTTTCCTCTAGATGCCAGTGAAACTATAGATACAGATAATGATGGGATAGGCGATAATAGTGATACAGATATTGATGGAGACGGGCATTTAAATGTTAATGATATTTTTCCACTTGATTCAACTGAATACATAGATACAGATGGTGATGGTACAGGTGATAATGCAGATACTGACGACGATGGAGATAGTGTTTTAGACAGTAGTGATCCTTTCCCGCTTGATGCATCAGAATCTGTCGATACTGACAGTGATGGTGTTGGTAACAATTCAGATTCAGATGACGATAACGATGGTGTTTTAGATGATATCAACGGTAACGGGCTAGTTGATGGTTTAGATGACGTTTTCCCTTTAGATGCAACTGAATACATTGATACCGATGGTGATGGAATTGGTAATAATGCTGATACTGATGATGACGGCGACGGTTCTCTTGATGGTGTTGATCAGTTCCCGTTAGATGCGAGTGAATACCTTGATACCGATGGTGATGGTGTGGGTAATAACGCGGACACTGATGATGATAATGATGGTTTATTAGATACGGATGAAACGGCTGCAAACTCAATTTTACCTCTAGAAACTACAGATACAGATGGTGATGGCATCGCTGATAATACTGATCTCGATGACGACACCCACGATGTTACAGGTGTCGGAGACGGTATTCCTGATACAAGTGACCTGTTTCCATTTGATTCAACTGAATGGGAAGATACCGACGGTGATTTTATAGGTGACAATAGTGATCCAGATATTGATGGTGACGGTGTTGCAAACGCGTTAGATGCGGAACCCAAAGATCCCGCAGCGACAACAGATACTGACGGTGACGGTATTGCTAACATTTATGATACCGATGATGATGGTGATGGTGTTGACGACAATATAGATCTATTCCCATTAAATTCTGCTGAAAGCCTAGATACTGATGCCGATGGTGTCGGTAATGCGACTGATGCAGATGATGATAACGATGGTTTTGTTGACGGTTCTGATGCTTTCCCATTAGATGTAAACGAGTATTTAGATACTGATGGTGATTTAATAGGCAATAATGCAGACACTGATGACGATGGCGATGGCATTATTGATTCCCTCGATGCTTTTCCACTTGATCCTTTAGAAACAACGGATACTGATGGTGATCTTGTTGGTGATAATAATGACAGTGATGATGACAATGACGGTTTCGTCGATATCCTTGATGACTTTCCTTTGGACGCTGCTGAAAATGTTGATACTGATAATGACGGTATAGGCAATAACGCAGATACCGATGATGACGGTGATACTTATCTGGACAATAATGATTTATACCCATTAGATGCCACTGAATGGAAAGATTCAGATGGTGATGGTATTGGAGATAACGCCGACGCCGATGATGATAACGATAATATATTAGATGACGATGACAGTTTTCCTTTTGATCCTGGAGAATCTAATGACTTCGATGGTGACGGTATTGGTGATTCGCTAGATACCGACGATGACAATGATGGTGTATTAGACAATGTTGATTTGTTTCCATTTGATCCTAATGAATCACTTGATAGTGATAATGATGGAATAGGAAATAATAGCGACAGTGATGATGATAATGACGGTGTGCTTGATATCGATGATGCTTTCCCCCTTGATTTTATCGAAAGTGTCGATTCAGATGGAGATGGTATTGGCAACGTATACGATATTGATGACGATAATGACGGGGTACTTGATTATCTTGACGAGCTTCCGTTAGATGCTACAGAATCACTGGATTTTGATGCTGATGGTTTGGGTAATAATGCTGATCCTGATGATGATAACGACGGTATGAGTGATGTATTTGAGCTTCAATATGGCTTTGATCCTTTTAATGCAAACGATGCTTTAGTTGACACTGATTCTGATGGCACAGTAAATGTAGATGAAGAACTGAATAATACTAACCCATTAATTGATGACTATGCGCCGATCATTACCGTACCCCAGTCAGTACATCTTAACGCTGACCATACATTTACTGCACTGACTCGTGAGCAGCTAGTTGAATTAACAGCAGTATCTGTTGAAGATGGACGTGATGGTGTAAATTGTTGTTCATTAACCCCTGTTGGTTTCGAACAGGGCGAAAAATATATTATTTCGGGTTTATACAACATTACTTGGCGAGCAGTTGATGAAGCAGGTAATGTATCAACCATTCAGCAAGCGCTTAATGTCTATCCTTTAGTTAATTTTAGTGCCATGCAAGTAATAGGCGAAGGTATTACTGCTAGGGTTGAGGTTGTTTTGTCAGGCGAAGCTCCTTATTATCCGTTTGAACTACCTTTTGCTATTTCGGGTAATGCAGATCCGCTTGATTATCAATTAACAGAAAATAAAATTGTCATCGATGAAGGAACATCAGGATATATTGATATATTTATAAATAAAGACTTTCAAGCCGAGAATGATGAAGAAATTATTATCAGTTTTGGCAGTGAAATAAATGCAGGTGTGCAGAATTCTCATACTATTATTATTACAGAAAGTAATATAGTGCCAACAACGGCACTGCGTATGACTCAGCAAAATATTGCAGTATCTAGCATCAGTAAAGATCAAGGTGAAGTAACCATTGAGTTGACAGTGAGTGATGCAAACCCCGATGACTTACATATCATTAATTGGGTATTGCCTGATTACATCAATGCAGAAATAAGCGCCAACCAATTAACACTGTATTTACAGCCAAATAGTTTTGAGTTGCCTGATGAGATACAAGGATTAATTACTGTAGAAGTAAGTGTTACGGATAACGGTAGCGGTGAACTATCAAATACACATCGACTTAGCATACCTGTTAATGACACGCTTGCACGACTTGATGGCAGTGATACCGACAGTGATGGTATTGCCGATAATGTTGAAGGTTATGCTGATGATGATAACGATGGTGTTCCGGCATTTCTAGATAACAACGATATCGCATATTTACAGCCTTTACATGTGAATGCAGGTCAAACTAAGTTAATGGAAACTGAGCCAGGTTTGAAGTTACGCTTAGGTAAATATGCTTTACAACAGTTTTCAGACGGCGTGCAAATGACGCAAACAGAGATGGATGCCACCGGTTTAGTTACAACGGATGATTATGATCATCGTAGTGATTATTTTGATTTCGAAATTCATAATATTAACCCATTTGGTGCTTCGGTTTATGTCGTGATCCCGCTTAATAATGGCATCCCAGAGCATTCACTCTATCGTAAGTTTAGTGTTGAAAATGGCTGGCAGAATTTTGTTGAAAACAGTAAGAATAGTTTAGCTTCTAGTGAGGCTGATAGCGATGTATGCCCGCCGCCACAAAGCGAATTGTATCAAACCGGTTTAACAGTGGGGCATCAATGTGTACGTTTGTTTATTGAAGATGGTGGGGCAAATGATGCTGATGGTCTTGTAAATGGTATTATTGACGATCCCGGAGGAGTTGCTTTAGTGCCTAATTCTGAAGTTGCAAAAGAAATAGATCCAGAACAATCCAGTAGTGGCAGCATGTCTTGGTTATTACTGCTGGTTTTAGTGAGTTTTCGAGTTAAAAATTACCGGACAAAATTTCTATAAAATAAGTATCGCAAACAAGTTAATATTTATGTTTGTTCGCCCGTTATTTTCCTATAAAATAGCGGGCAATTTCCCTCCTTTAATAAACAAATAAGTATTTTTATGTTTGAACTTAAATACCACACGCCAAAAGAATGGGCACAAGTTGCGCTTGCTGATTTTAATGCCTTTTTACTTGATCATGCGACCGCAGAAAAAAAAGCGTCAGGTATGGCAATGTCAATGATTTCACATTACCCCGATAGAAAAAATATGGTTAAAGCGATGGCTGATTTAGCTATTGAAGAACTTATTCACTTTAAACAAGTCTTAAAATTAATTAATGCTCGCGGTATTCAGCTTGGCGCAGACAGTAAAGACCCTTATATCACGCAAATTCGTAAAGCATTTCGTAATGGCACAGAAGTGTTTTTTATGGACAGATTGATTGTAGCGGGAGTTATAGAAGCTAGAGGTTATGAACGTTTTTCTCTTATTGCAGAAGCACTACCAGAAGGTAAAGATAAGGTGTTATACGACGCTATTGCAAAATCTGAAGAAAAGCATAAAAATTTATTTATTGAACTCGCCTACGAATATTTTGATAAAGCCGAAGTGGATGAACGTTTAGAAGAGATTTTAATCTTGGAAGCGGAAATTTGTGCAAAGCTTCCTTTTAGAGCAGCGTTACATTAATTATTTACTGATAAACAATTAATTACTTGAACTATGTCAAAAGCATTCAACCAATACTTTAGCCGTTATGCTGAAAGTGAAGTCGATGTATTAATTCAATACGAATCGCTTTTACCTGATAAATTTTGGGTGGATAATGTATTAGTTGTTCCTGCTTATCAAGAAACAAGCGCTTTCATCGAGCGCTTTTTAGACTCAACACTTTCAAAAACTCCTGTTCTTCTGGTCGTCGTTATTAACGAACCCTTTGTTGAACCTATAACCCAGTTTTTAAATGAGACATCAACGGAAGCTATAGTTAATCGATCTGAGCGCATATATTCACAGAGCTATAATAACCAACAAGCACTACACGATTATTCGATATCATGCGGCAGTGTTAATTGGCAGTATGAAAATTTAACATTAGTTAAAGTAGAGCATAGCCAAGCATGGTTATTAGTGATTGACCGTTTTACTCAAGCTATAGATAAAGAGCAAGGAGTAGGGCTAGCACGTAAAATTGGAGCAGATCTCAGTGCTTATTTAATATCTATCAACAGAGTAAATCAGCAATGGATTTGCTCAAGTGATGCAGATGCATATTTACCTGATGATTATTTTAGTGCCTTATCCTCACGAAATAAAAAAACTGTAGTTTGCTGTTTTAATTTTATGCACAGTAGTGATGACGAGAGTGTCCATCAAGCTAATTTTCTTTATGAGACAGCACTACGTTATTATGTGGCCGGTTTACAGTATGCTAATTCTCCTTATGCTTTTTTTACCATTGGAAGTACGCTAGCGTTTAAAGCTGAGGTTTATGTACAAGCTCGTGGTTTTCCAAAGAGAAGCGCAGGAGAAGATTTTTATTTATTAAACAAGCTGGCTAAGTTAGGTAATGTTGAATTTATTGAAGAGGTGACCATAAAACTTGAAGCTAGAACTTCAGACAGAGTACCTTTTGGCACAGGACCAGCGGTACAAAAAATACTTGATTTAGAAAAGAGCAAACAGGATTATTGTTATTATCATCCTGAACTATTTATTTTATTAAAATCAACATTATATTCATTTTCAAACCTATGGCACTATCGAACAGATTTAAGCTCATGGTTTAAGCAATTGCCAACTTTCGTTCGTCCAGCACTCACTGAAATTGGTTTTGAAACTTTTATTGAAAAGCAAAAAGATAATAGTGAGAAACAGTTCGATAAACAGTTAGTCGTTTGGTTTGATGCCTTTAAAACGTTAAAGTTTATTCATAGTATTCGTGCAACTCATTATCAAGATATTCCATTATCACTCGCTTTATTAAAAGCACCATTTACGCTTAAATGAAATTAACCGTTTCAATCTCTCTTTAAAAACCTCACCTAAAACAATCTAAAAAAACGTTTTTAAATACAAATGTAATTGTAAGTAATTATTAATATCCAACAATTAAATAACAAATACGACATTCTTAGTATATCTTTAAAAGAGCTGTTGCTTTTATGTACATACTAAGTAGATTTACTTCTTGGAGGTTTTATGGATATCTTTACAAGTAAGCGCAATAAAATAGGGCTATTTTTTATTTTTACGTTGTTATTATCTGCATGTCAAAACACTAATAATATCAATCATAAAGAACTTATAGTTGATGAAAGCATATATTTAGATGAATATTTCCCTAACTACCAAGATGTAAAAATAGAAACACAAAACGAAATTTTTGCCATAGATGATCGAATGCGTTTGATGGTGAAAGAAAAGTTAATGACAGAGCGTAATGTTAAGAAACGCTCGATGAGGTTGCTCAAACATATATTCGATCAAAATAATATTGCATTAGAATACAGTAGTACGGCGAATATTAGTGCGATTGATGCTTATAATAGCCAAAGGGCTAATTGCTTGTCGCTCACTATTATGGCTTATGCTTTAGCAAAAGAAGCTAATTTAGATATAGAATTTCAAGATGTTAAAGTACCAGAATATTGGGTCAGAAACGGATCCTATAATATGTTGACAGGGCATGTGAATTTGGTGATAACCAAACCTAAAAGTCCACATGCTCATATTTATTTAGGGAGCAAAATCCTTACCATTGATTTTGATCCATTTGCCACCAAAAAATCATTCCCCAAAGTAAAAATTAGCCAACCTTATGTGTTAGCAATGTTTTATAGTAATAAAGGCGCTGAAGCATTAGTTAATAAAGATTTAACTAAAGCTTATGCATATTTTAAATCAGCTACCTTAATGGAACCAAAATTTAGTTCTGCTTGGGCAAACTTGGGCATTTTGTACAAAAGGATAGGTCATTTTGAATCGGCTAAACAAAGTTATCGTCATGCAATAAAGGTTAACCCTGAAAATTATACCGCTATGTCTAACTTAGCGTTATTACTTGATGATCAAAATGATCGGAAAGAGTTAATAAACATACGACAAACATTGAAAAATCAACGAGAAACTAATCCGTACTATTATGCTTTACTTGCTGATGAGGCATTTTATGAAGCTAATTATAAACAAGCGTTATCCTATTATCGTAAAGCAATAAGACTAAATAACCGTGAGCATGAATTTTATTTTGGTCTAACTAAAGTTTATTACGCTTTGAATGAAAATGAAAAAGCTCAAAGCGCGATTGCTAGAGCTATTTCTTATAATAGGATTGATAGTATTGATTTAAGGTATATAGCAAAATTAGATTTCCTAAAACAACAAGAAGGTTCCCATTAATAAATTGTCAATTTTGAGTGTATATGTCTACTTGTTTATCAGTTCTTACGCGCAAGCTATTCAAGTAGACACCCGCAGCCATGTGATTAATAAAGAGCCACTGCTTAAACATTTATCATACTTGTCGTCAAACGAACTAGGAGGTCGTAAAATTGCTAGTGAAGGCAATAAAATGGCACAAAAATACATAATTACCCAATTAGAAAATTCTTCTATACTTCCTCTAAATAAAGAATATCAGCATAAATTTATGATCAAAAATGTTTTTAATGTGATCGAGGGAAGTAATATAGTTGCCATGATCCCGGGTAGTGACAATCTTGATAGTTTTATCGTTTTGACTGCTCATTTTGATCATATAGGAAAAAGAGGTAATAAGATTTATAACGGTGCTGACGATAATGCATCAGGGACTTCTGCATTATTGGCTTTGGCTCAACAACTGATCAAAACACCTTTAAAGCATAATGTGATTTTACTTTTTACTGACGGTGAAGAGTCTAACTTACGTGGGGCTAAAGCCTTTGCGAAAGACCATCAGACTATAATGAACCATGTTGAACTCAATATAAATTTAGACATGATAGCGGGTAGTAAAAGAACAACTAAACTTCGCTATTTATCTAGAGGCATTAATGATTTATTAACAGAAGCTAATATGGAAAGCCTACAAACTTTACAAAACTCATTTGATATTCCTGTTAAAAAAGGCTTCAGAGTTAAACGTTTGGGCAGTAATAAAAGAATAAATTGGTTAATGGCAAGTGACCATGGGGTATTTCACCGAGCAGGTATACCCTTTATATATTTTGGTGTTGGTACACATATCAACTATCATCAGTACAGTGATACCTTTAGTAATGTTAATCATGATTTTTTTCATCTGGCCACCAGTGCGATATACCAACAGTTGATCTTTATTGATCACAATATATAACGACAAGCTAAAAATTAGCAGATATTGACTCTAATTCATCAATTAAAACATTCACAATGAGCTCACATTCGAGTCACTTTATTTGTGCCATGTATAAAAAGGCATACCGTTAGCTTTTATTGTAATATATTGACCGCTATCGCTTATTTACTTTCCAAATGAAAGAAAAATGAGGTATGTTTAACTTAACGATACTTAATGAATTTTTAGCTTTTAATTTATGTATAGCACCTATATAGCAAGACAAGCAATATTAGATAGAAATCGCACCACTATTGGTTATGAACTTCTATTTAGAGATAGCCCTGATAATAAATTTCCTGAAATTGATCAAGATGTCGCTAGTTCAAAATTGATCATTCAAAACCACTTACAAGGTGACATTCGTTCAATAAGTATGGGAAAACTTGCTTTTATTAACTTTACTGAGAAATGTTTAGTTAATAAATACCCGTTAATGTTCGACAAACGCTCTATAATTATCGAGCTTGTTGGCCATAAAGCGCCGTCAGAACGGTTACTTAAAATTGTTAAATTTTATCATAGTAAAGGTTATAAGGTTGCGTTGACTGAATATGATCTTGATGAAAAATGGGATGTTTTATTTCCATATATATACATCATCAAAGTTGACATTGAAGTGGTTAATCCTAAACGTTTACATAAAGTTATTGAGCGTTTGAGAAGTCATAATGTTAAACTTGCTGCAGAGAAAGTAGAAACTAACTTTCAAGTTCAAGCGTTAGCAGAAGTTGGTTTTAACTATTACCAAGGTTATTTTTATCATGAGCCGGAAGTGTTAGAAGGGCAAACACTTGCGCCGATAAAAACTCAAATGTTAAATCTTATTAGTGAAACATTCCATTCTCCTTTAGATTACGAAAAGATCGCGACAATTATTAGTCATGATGTCAATCTAACAGTAGGATTGTTGAAAATGGTCAACAATGTTGCAACATCAACAAGAGTTGAAGTTACATCACTGAAACAAGCTGCAGCTTATTTAGGTGAAGATAAGTTAAAACAATTTGTGACTATTCTCGCTCTATCTAAATTGACAACGGATAAGACTGATGAAGTATCTAAGCAAGCGTTGATAACGGCTAAGTTAATGACCGCGCTAGCAAAAGAAGGTGCATTTAAAGAAATTAGTGACTTTGCCTTTATTACGGGCTTGTTAAGTGCTATCGAAGTTATTTTATGTATGCCAATTAATGAAATTATCAAAACAATGCCATTGGCTACACCTATTGAAAATGCATTAGTTGATCATTCTGGTTTACTTGGTGAACTACTTGATTTAACAACAAAATATATTACGGGTAATGGTGATAATATAAATCAGATAATTGATATGTACTCAATTGACGCCACAGCTATTCAGCACGAGTTCATTGCTGCTTGTAAATGGTGTAAAGAATTAGGTATATAAGTTTACCATGCTAATCAATTGATATTTCAAGCCTATGCCTTTTATTTGGTATAGGCTTTTTGTTATTTGGATATTGTAGGTGGTTAATGTTGTGCAGTGGCTGCTTATAAAAATTATTCAAGGAACTAATTATAACCAGAATAAAAACTAGTATTAAACTCGCAGTAATGTGTGGCAAGCACGTCTAAATGAATGCAACTTTCTATAGTCATAATAAGCTTTAATTGTTAAATATTAATATCGTAATTGTTCTTATATTACGTAAATTTCTCTAAACCTTTATTAGTCACCTAGCGTTTATTGTAAACATAAAAAAAGGTAGCTAAATAGCTACCTTTTAAAGTTAAATAATATAATTTAGCTTAAATGTTTTTTTGTTACCGTTAGTACTTTTAACGTGTTTGTTGCGCCAACAGTTTCCATCATATCACCATGAGTGAAGATAACTTTATCATCAATTTGTAAATCAGATTTATTCAATACTTGATTCAATACTTCATTCGTTAACTCTTCGTCTGAAAAGTTAGTTGAGTCAAATTCAACAGGATAAACACCACGATAAATGGCGGTTTTATTTAATGTTTTTTGATGACGAGATAATGAATAAATAGGTAAGCCAGAAGTAATACGAGACATTATTTTACTTGTATGTCCAGATTCCGTCAGTGATATAATCGCTTTTACACCTTCTAAATGATTCGCAGCATACATTGCAGACATAGCAATAGTTTCTGAAATCTCAGTAAAAGTAAGCTCATTACGATGATTTGAAATATTCACTGAACGATGTTCTTCAGCGCCGACACATACAGATGCCATGGCTTTTACTGTTTCAACAGGATACTTACCTGCAGCAGTTTCAGCACTCAGCATTACAGCATCAGTACCATCAAGAACAGCGTTTGCAACATCCATAACTTCAGCACGTGTTGGCATTGGGTTTTCTATCATGGTTTCCATCATTTGTGTTGCGGTAATGACAACACGGTTTAACTGACGGCTACGCGTAATTATATGCTTTTGCTTGCCAACTAATGCAGCATCACCAATTTCAACACCTAAATCACCACGAGCAACCATAACTACGTCTGAGGCTAAAATAATGTCATCAAGAATTTTGTCATCATTTACCGCTTCAGCACGCTCAATTTTAGAGACTAAACGAGCATCACAGCCGGCTTCTTGTGCTAATAAACGTGCTTCACGCATATCTGCGGCGTCACGTGGAAAAGATACAGCTAAGAAATCTACGTTAATTTTAGCGGCTAATTTTATATCTTCTTTATCTTTAGCTGTTAATGCCGGAGCTGTTAAACCACCGCCTTGACGGTTAATTCCTTTATTATTAGATAAAGGGCCACCAACAGTAACTTCAGTAAAAACTGATTGTCCTTCTGTGCTTAACACTCGTAACTGCACACGGCCGTCGTCAAGTAAAAGAATATCACCAGGGATAACGTCTTGAGGAAGTTTTTTGTAATCAATGCCGACTTTTTCTTGGCAACCTTCACCTTTAGCCAAATCAGCATCAAGTTCAAATTTATCGCCAATAGCCAATTTAATAGGGCCATTTTTAAAAGTTGAAACTCGAATTTTAGGACCTTGTAAATCACCTAAAATACCAACGTAAACACCTAGCTCTTTAGCAATTTCTCGAACGTTATTTGCACGATCAATATGATCTTGTGGAATACCATGAGAAAAGTTTAACCTAACTACGTTTACACCAGCGGCTAATACTTCTTTTAATATGGCTTTGTCATCAGTGGCTGGCCCTAAGGTCGCTACAATTTTCGTTCTTCTAGGCATCTTAATCCTTACTTTTATAATTGTGTGATTGTTGATGACTAACATCGAGCGTTAGTCTTATCAATAATTACGGCTAATCTTTACGCTCAAAACGTGAGCTTCGTAAACTGTCTTTTACTTTCTTTAAATTATCTCTAAATTTCGTCCCTCGTCGTAATGTAAAACCAGTTGCTAACACATCAATAAGAGCAAGCTGGGCGATACGGGAAGACATAGGCATATATAAATCAGTGTCTTCTGCAACATCAACGGATAATACGATATTACATTCTTTAGCTAGAGGCGTGCCATCAGTGGTAATACCGATAACGATTGCATCGTTCTCTTTTGCTAAACTTGCCACTTCTACAAGTGACTTTGTACGGCCTGTGTGAGAAATAACCACCACTACATCACCTTGACGACTATTTATAGCACTCATACGCTGCATTAATATGTCATCAAAATACACAACCGGTACATTAAAGCGGAAGAATTTATTTAAGGCATCGTGAGCCACTACAGCTGATGCACCTAAACCGAAAAATGATATTTTATTTGCTTGCGTTAAAACATCTACAGCACGGTTGATCACATTGGCATCTAAACTTTTACGGGCTAATTCAAGACTTGCCATAGTCGATTCAAAAATTTTATCGGTATATTCATCAGCGGTATCGTTTTCATCAACATGTCGGTTTACGTAAGGTGTACCGTTCGCCAAGCTTTGTGCTAAATGAAGTTTGAAATCAGGGTAGCCTTTAGTGTCTAAACGACGACAGAACCTATTTACAGTCGGCTCACTGATGTTGGCTTGTTTAGCAAGTGCAGCGATACTTGCATGAATAACTGTTCCAGGAGATGACAATATTACTTCTGCCACCTTACGTTCAGATTTACTGAAAGTATCTAACTCGTTGGCGATCTTTTCTAATATATTCATGAAGGTTAATCCTACTTATTTACAATAATTGTAATTAATTTTCTGTCTAAATGACGAGAATAATGAAAATTTATTTCATAATTACAGCTAATATAAAACACATTGGCAATTTTAAGCAAATTTTTAATTCAAGTTTCATCCTAAAACAAGTCACCATCACCGATTTATTACTGAAATCATATCTCAGACTTGTTATTTACCTATAATACCTAAAATGTAATTTAATTACAAAAAGTTCTTTACTGATGTGAATATACCCGTTAAATTATGGGTAAATGTAGTTTAGTTACAATGTGTGATGTGTTTATTGATAGCGTAATTATTAGCTATATTATGTATCAATGAAGCAAACCTATAAAAGAGATAATGTTATATGAAAAATTCTGACCTTCAGTCTGCCAGTGAAATAGTAATTTTCGGAGCTCTTGGTGACTTGTCTCGTCGCAAATTAATACCTGCCTTATATCAATTAGACCAAGCAGGGCTATTAAATACCAAAAGCCGAATCGTAGGTGTTGCTCGTCAAGAACATACTGCCGATGACTTAACCGCTTTTGTTGTTGAGAATTTAACAGAGTTTGTAAAAGAAGGCTTAGATAAAGATGTTCTAGCTCGTTTTACAGCACGTTTGGTTTATCAACAATTAGATTTTAAAGATACGGAGTCTTATAAGCATTTAGCCGCAACGTTAAAAGGCGGTCATGAAACACGAGTATATTATTTTTCAACGCCTCCTGCTATCTATGGCGATATTACAGACGGATTAAAATCAGCGAAACTTATTACTGACGCTGACCGTGTTGTCATGGAAAAGCCAATTGGTAATTGTCTTGCTTCTTCTAAGGTTATTAACGATCAGGTTTCGCGTTATTTTAAAGAGAACCAAATTTATCGTATTGATCACTATTTAGGTAAAGAAACGGTGCTTAATTTATTAGTACTGAGATTTGCTAATTCACTTTTTACCAATAACTGGGATCGAAATAGTATAGACCATGTTCAAATTACCGTTGCTGAAAGTGTCGGTATTGAAGGACGTTGGGGATTTTATGATGACGCAGGCCAAATGCGTGACATGATACAAAATCATTTATTACAAATCTTGTCTTTGTTGGCGATGGAACCACCCGCCGATTTAAGTGCAGATAGTGTTCGCGCCGAAAAATTAAAAGCGGTTAAAGCACTGGTGCCAATCAATCGCCTGAATGTCAAAGAAAAGACGGTACGTGGTCAATATTCTGATGGTTATTTAAATGGGCTACCCGTTCCCGGCTACTTAAATGAAGAGGGCGCTAACCAAAAAAGTAATACTGAGACATTTGTTGCTATAAAAGCGGAAATTGATAATTGGCGTTGGGCAGGTGTACCTTTCTACCTCAGAACGGGTAAGCGCATGCCTATTAAACACAGTGAAATTGTCGTGCAGTTTAAGCCACAACCTCACAATATATTTAAAGATAGCCATGTTGATTTACCGGCAAATAAATTAACTATTCGTTTGCAGCCTGATGAAGGTGTTGAGTTACAAATGATGAATAAAATTCCAGGTATCGCATCACAAATGCATATTCAAGAGAATAAACTGGATTTGAGCTTTTCAGAAACCTATGAAAATCAACGTGTTGTTGATGCTTATGAACGTTTGATGCTAGAAGTTATAAATGGTAATCAATCATTATTTGTTAGTCGAGATGAAGTTGAAGCAGCTTGGACTTGGGCTGATAGTATTATAGAAGCATGGAACACAAGTAATGAAGCACCTAAAGCTTACCCAGCAGGAACTTGGGGGCCAGTTGCCTCGCTTTCAATGATCGCACGTGATGACCGTCAGTGGGTTGAGTAAGTAAACTTTAGAGACAATGTAAATTTCAGGAAATAAATATGTATCGATTAAATGATTTTGCTCAGCGAGCAGATTTAGATGAAACTTTAGCCCGTAATGTGGCTGAACTTTTATCAAACGCTATTAGCCAGAAAGGTAAAGCAAGTCTTGCTGTTTCTGGTGGCTCAACCCCAAAAGACTTTTTTACTGCATTATCTAATAAAGATATTGATTGGCAAAACGTGACAGTAACTTTAGCGGATGAACGTTGGGTTGATTTTGAATCTGATGCGAGTAACACACGATTAGTACATGAGAACCTGTTAAAAAACAAAGCGTCAGCAGCAAGTTTTTTTCACCTTAAAAAAGAGGGTGAATGTAATAAAGAAACATTAGATCAATTAAACAGTGATGCTAAAGAGCACTTATTACCTTTAGATGTTCTTATTCTCGGTATGGGTGAAGATGGACACACGGCTTCTTTATTTCCATGTAGTAAACAAATAGCAGCAGCACTTGCAATTGAAAACAATGACGCATTAATGAAAGTTGTACCACAAACTGCGCCAAACGAACGTATAACATTTACTTACGCACATTTAGTGAAAAGTAAAAATATAATTTTACATGTGTGTGGCGAAGGTAAAAAAGATGTTTTAGAAAAAGCGCTCGCAAACGACAATCAAAAAGAGATGCCTATTAGGGCATTTTTACAAAACCCAGATATCAATACACAAGTGTATTGGGCGGAGTAACAAATGACGATTCAAATGAATAAACAAATTTTAGCTATTACCCAAGAAATTATTGAGCGAAGTAAAGACACACGCGCAACATACTTAGCTAAGATTGATGCAGAAAGTTCTCAAACGGTTCATCGTGCAAGTTTATCTTGTGGCAATTTAGCCCATGGTTTTGCCGCTTGTGGTAAAGAAGATAAGCAAACATTAACGGGTATTAGTCACTCTGATGTCGCAATCGTTTCAGCTTATAATGATATGTTATCTGCACATCAGCCTTACGAGACTTACCCTGCTATAATAAAGGCCGCTGTAAAAGAAGCTGGCGGCGTAGCACAATTTGCTGCTGGTGTTCCTGCAATGTGTGATGGTGTGACTCAAGGTCAGCCAGGTATGGATTTAAGTTTAATGAGTCGCGATGTTATCGCTATGTCTGCTGCTGTAGGTTTGTCGCATAACATGTTTGATGGCGCGTTAATGTTAGGTATCTGTGACAAAATCGTGCCAGGTTTGCTTATTGCTAGTATGACCTTTGGTCATTTACCAACAGTATTCGTGCCAGCTGGCCCAATGCCTTCAGGTTTACCGAATAAAGATAAAGCCCGTGTACGTCAAGAGTATGCCAAAGGTGAAGTCGGTGAAGACGAATTATTAGAAGCCGAGTCTGCTTCTTATCATAGCGCGGGAACATGTACTTTCTTTGGTACAGCAAACTCTAATCAACTCGTTGTTGAAGTGATGGGCTTGCACTTACCAGGCGCATCATTTATTGCACCTAATACAGTTTTACGCGAAGAACTTACTAAAGCGGCGGCACGCCAAGTCACTCGCTTAACACAACAGTCAGGCAATTATATGCCTGTCGGTAAAATGGTTAATGAAAAGTCAATTGTTAACGCTATTGTTGCTTTATTAGCGACAGGTGGTTCGACTAATTTAACCATGCATATTATTGCCTTTGCTCGTGCCGCTGGCATCATAATAAACTTTCAAGACTTTAATGACTTATCTGCGGCTGTGCCACTGCTTACTCGTATTTATCCAAATGGTCATGCTGACATTAATCAATTCCAAGAAGCCGGCGGAATGGCACTTCTTTTCAGAGAATTGATTGCCGGTGGTTTAGTTCATGAAGATGTTGAAACTATTTGTGGTTATGGTTTATCCCGTTATACCCAGAAACCAGTCATGCAAGATGGTAAATTAGTATGGATTGATGGCGTAACAGAGTCAGGCGATGATGAAATCATTGCAACAGTTTCAACTCCTTTTAAAGCTGATGGCGGTTTACGTGTACTTAAAGGAAATTTAGGAACTTCAGTTATAAAAACGTCATCATTACGTGAGGGGAGTTTTGTTATTAAAGCACCAGCTGTTGTTTTTGAAGATCAACATGAGCTTGAAGCAGCATTTAAAGCTGGTGAATTAGAAAAAGATTTTGTTGCTGTAGTCAGATTCCAAGGGCCAAAAGCGCGTGGTATGCCTGAGTTACATAAATTAACGCCACCTCTTGGCGTATTACAAGATAAAGGCTATAAAGTCGCGATGGTAACAGACGGCCGCATGTCTGGTGCGTCAGGTAAAGTTCCTGCGGCTATTCATTTATGCCCAGAAGCCCTAGATGGCGGTTTGATCGCTAAGGTACAAACCGGTGATATGATTTTAGTTGACGGTGAAAATGGCGAGTTAACCTTATTGGTTGATGAGGCAGAACTTGCAAAACGTGAAAATGCAATTTTCCAAGTAAATGGTCATCACCAAGGCATGGGACGAGAACTATTTGGTTTTATGCGACGCAATCTAAGTACGGCTGAAACAGGTGCTTGTTCATTGTTTGATGAAAATGCAATTGACGGAAAAGCGTTATGAGTGCATCAACGATCAATTTAGTTGCTGACATTGGTGGAACTAATATCAGACTAGGTCTCGTCAATAATGATGGGTCCACAGAGGATATTAAAACTTATCAGTGCGATAGGTATAATAGTTTAGCCGATGTTATTAGTGAGTATTTAGCATTGCAATATTGTGAAGGTAAAACAATCAATGCTTGTTTGGCTATCGCTTGCCCAGTAGAAACTGACCAAATAACCATGACAAATTTGCCGTGGACATTTTCTCAAACTGCTTTAAAAAAAGAATTGAATATTAGTCAATTATTCCTAATTAATGACTATACCGCTATCGCTCATGCAGTACCTTCACTCACTGACGCACAAAAAGTGCAGATTGGTGAAGGTAAAGCAGTTTCAGATAAACCCATTTCTATATGTGGTCCTGGAACAGGCTTAGGTGTTGCTAATTTAATTCCGACCACAGATGGTTGGTGTTGCTTAGGTGGTGAAGGCGGGCATGTAGATTTTGCTCCCATTGATGCTGATGAAGTTAAGATATTAAATTATTTACTTGAAAGTAAGCAAAGTAGAATCTCCTATGAGCAATTACTTTGTGGAAAAGGGTTAGAACAAATTTACCAAGCTTTTCTCTCTATTGGTAATCACCCTAAAAATATCTTATCGGCCGAACAAATTTCAGCAAAGGCAATAGACGGTTCATGTTCTGTATGTGAAAAATCGTTGAATCAATTTTGTAATACATTAGGCAGTTTTGCCGGTAATTTAGCCTTAACATTAGGTTGTTTTGGTGGCGTGTATATTGCTGGAGGCATTGTGCCTCGTTTTATTAGCTTTATACAAAATAGTGATTTTAGGCAGCGCTTTAATGCGAAGGGCCGATTATCAAGCTTTATTAATAATATTCCGACGTATGTGATCACCGAAGCTCAACCCGGTTTGATAGGGGCATCTGCCTATATTCGTCAACAATTATCTTCAATTAAAGGACAAGTATAAATAATGAGCATAACAAAAAATTGGCAGTTGTCGCCAAAAGACATTTTCGCTATGGGGCCAATAGTGCCTGTTCTTGTTATCAAAAATGTTGAAGATGCATTACCTGTTGCACGTGCATTACTCGACGCGGGCATAAAAGTATTAGAAGTTACTTTACGTACTCCTGCTGCACTTGATGTTATCAAAATCATTGCCAATGAACTACCTGAAGCCTGTATTGGCGCAGGTACAGTTACAAATCGTGAAATGCTTCAACGTTGTCAAGATGCAGGGGCGAAGTTTGCGATCAGTCCTGGCTTAACGAAAGATTTATTACAAGCAGGTAATGAAGGTAATATTGCGCTTATTCCTGGTATTTCATCTATCTCAGAAATGATGGATGGTATTGATTATGGTTATGATCACTTGAAATTTTTTCCAGCAGAAGCATCTGGAGGCGTTAAAGCTATTCAGTCTATTGGAGGTCCATTTCCTAACATTCGTTTTTGTCCAACAGGTGGGATCAATTTAAGTAATATTAACGATTACCTCGCGCTATCAAATGTTGCTTGTTGTGGTGGTTCATGGTTGGTCACTGACGAAATAATAAAAAACAAAGACTGGTCTAAAATTACTGAATTAGCTAAACAAGCTTTAGCAAATGTAAAATAGCATAATTACCAAAGAACAATTAAAGCTGAAGTCCCACTGAAATAGAGTATCTCTTTATTATTAGTGGGAATTCAGCTTTTTTTATTGTTTGCCTAGAACCATTAGGTCAAAACTTATAGTTTTAATTAAATGTAAGTTATTGTTTTTGAATATTTACGTGTAAGTGAAGTGTTGTTTAAGAAGAATGTTATGTTGGCGTGAATTTTTCTACTGACCTAATAATTAGCCGAATACTTACATAAAAAAAACCAAATGAGAACATTTGGCTTTTTTTTGTATCAGTACTAATTAGTATGTTTATTTATTTTCATATGCAGTGATATAAGCAACTAAATCAAGAACTTTGGTTGAATAGCCAATTTCATTGTCGTACCAAGAAACAATTTTCACGAACTTGTCTGTAAGTGCAATGCCTGCACCTGCATCAAAAACTGAGGTACACGTTTCGCCGATAAAGTCATTAGAAACGACTTGGTCTTCTGTGTAGCCTAATATGCCTTCTAAATCGCCATGAGCCGCAGATTTCATTGCGTCACAAATTTCTTGATAAGTAGCACTAGTCTTAAGGTTGACAGTAAGGTCAACAACAGAAACATTTGGTGTTGGCACACGAAAAGCCATACCCGTAAGTTTACCATTTAATTCAGGAATAACTTTACCAACAGCTTTTGCTGCTCCTGTTGATGAAGGAATAATGTTTTGTCCTGCACCACGGCCACCACGCCAGTCTTTAGCTGAAGGGCTATCTACAGTTTTTTGTGTGGCTGTTGTGGCATGAACTGTTGTCATTAAACCGCTTTCAATACCCCATTTATCATTGAGTACTTTAGCAATGGGAGCTAAACAATTCGTAGTACATGATGCATTTGATACAATATCTTGTCCGGCGTAGTCACTAATATTTACACCACATACAAACATTGGCGTATCATCTTTAGAAGGTGCTGAGAGCACTACTTTTTTAGCACCAGCTGTAATGTGTTTACGTGCTGTTTCGTCAGTTAGGAATAAACCAGTTGATTCTACAACTACATCTACGTCTATCTCATCCCACTTTAATTCTTCAGGGTTACGAACAGCGCTTACTCTAATGACTTTACCATTAACAATTAATTGACCACCTTCAACTTCCACAGTGCCATTAAAACGGCCATGTGTTGAATCGTATTTAAGCATGTAAGCCATGTAATCTATATCGATTAAATCATTAATACCGACAATTTCAATGTCACTTCTTTCTGCTGCTGCTCTAAATACGAAACGACCGATACGGCCAAAACCGTTGATGCCAACTTTAATTGTCATGTTAAAACCCTAAATAAAAATAATGTAGTAAAATTACATCATTTTGAGATTTATACAAGATAAATTTTCATTTTACTGCGTTTTGAACGCGAAAAGGTCGTTTTATTACGAATCACCTTGAGTTTTATTGCTAGGATGAGAGTTTTGTTCATGATAGAATTCTGACCATTATATTTCTCAGTTTTTATGGATTTTCTAATATGACACAAGATAATGGTTTGTGTGACATAGGCTTTATAGGCCTAGGTGTAATGGGTAAAAATTTGGTGCTAAATTTAGCCGATAATGGTTATAGTATTGCTGCTTTTGATTTAGATAATGAAAAGGTTAACAGTGTTATCGCACAAGACAAATTAGAACTTGGTGAAAATAAACAACGCGTTCATGGTTGCTCTTCATATACTGAATTATTATCACGTTTAAAAACACCTCATCTTATTGTACTTTCTGTTCCAGCAGGAGCCCCTGTTGATCAAGTATCTGAAAGTTTGATCGGTGCAGGTATACAGCCTGACGACATCATTATAGATACGGGGAATAGCCTTTGGGTTGATACTGTCGCTCGTGAGAAAAAATATAAGAGTAATTTTATTTTATTCTCTTCTGCTGTCTCTGGTGGAGAAGTTGGCGCTCGTTTTGGGCCAGCCCTAATGCCTAGCGGCTCTCCTTACGCGTGGACACGTATTAAACCAATATGGGAAGCTATATCAGCGAAAGTCGATCCAATAACGGGTAAACCCATTGAGCGAAGTAAGCCTGGAGAAACTATTAATAAAGGTGAGCCATGTGCTGCTTATATAGGCCCAGCAGGTGCAGGGCATTATGTGAAAATGGTGCATAACGGTATCGAGTATGCTGATATGCAAATTATTTGTGAGGCCTATCATACGTTACGCGCCGGATTAAATTTATCTACAGATGAAATCGCGGATATATTTGAACAGTGGAATAAAGGACCGTTAGACAGTTATTTGATGGAAATTTCTGTTGAAGTACTACGCCATAAGGTGACAGAAAATAACATCCCACTTGTTGATTTGATTCTTGATAAAGCAGGACAAAAAGGTACCGGTTTATGGACTGCTATGAGTAGCCTAGAGTTAGGCACACCAGCACCAACTATAGCTCAAGCAGTATACGCTCGTTCTATATCTTCATTTAAAGAGTTAAGAGTACAGAGTGCAAGTATTCTAAACGGCCCTGAATCTATCAAGTTTAGTTCGCAAGAAAAAATAGAATTTATTGCTCGTTTACATGATGCTATTTATTGCGCCAAAATATGTGCTTATGCTCAAGGTTTTCAATTAATGAAGCTAGCAGAGAAAGAGCATGGCTGGGAATTAGACTTTGCGAGCATTGCCAAAATATGGCGTGCAGGTTGTATTATTCGAGCTGCATTTTTACAATCGATCACCGAAGCTTTTGAACGTAATGCCAAGTTAGACAATTTAATGTTAGATGAATTTTTCGCCAAACAATTAAATGATCATCAAATGAATTGGCGTAAAACAGTTGCAGAAACAGCGTTAATGGGAGTTTCAACCAGTGCGATTAGTTCGTCGTTAACTTATTATGATGCTATGCGTACAGCTGTTTTACCGGCAAACTTACTACAAGGTCAACGTGACTTTTTTGGCGCCCATACTTTTGAGCGTTTAGATCAAGACAAAGGTAAAAAATTCCATGTTGAATGGTCTCACCCTGATCGCGAAATGATTGAACTTGGCCATTTAAAATGATTAAGACAAATATCTAACGGCTTATATTTAGATTAGTATCAACGGCGACATACTCAGTATGTCGCTTAGCTTAGAACACCCCGTTTATTAATCAATACTTTTAACATGAGTTGCTAAAAGGGGAACGGAGAAATATTATTTTCAGAAAGAAAATGATGACGGATCGCAACAATTGAAAGTTTACAGTCAAAGTCGTTAAGTTAACCCTATAAATGTATTGAAATAATTCGCCATTGAATTATTACACTAAGTTACTAACTAAACTTTCGGCGACTTAAAAGTTCTGCTTACAATCTTATCTAAAGTTATAACGGCAACCTTATCTAATAATTCTTTATTTAGCTTATAGCCAAGAACGTAATTATCTAAAGACTTTTCAGTGACTTGTTTATTTTCTGGTGAGTACAAACGTAATATCCGTAACCAAATATAAACCTGCTTAGCTTGGCGTTCTTCTAGAAATACAGTTGATATTGATTGAAAGATTTCAGGATAAATAGTTTCGTCTTCTTGGTATAACTCTAGTGATCTATAAAGTAATCTTAACGTTTTTTTAGGATCAATCTTTGTATAATAAGTTGCCAAATTATATTGCGAATGTGAATTCTCTAAAGCCTCTGTACCTTCTTGCGCCAAAAACGTAGCTAAAGATTCCTCATTGATATACCTAGACCAGTGATAATAAAGTAGGTGAGGGTGATTTGATTGCTCTGTTTCTTTAGATATTTCGGCAATACGTTTTTTAGCTTTAATCGAATTATTTACACGCATCATTTGTTTTTGTTTTAATTTAATATGTTCAATTTTTGATGCATGGTCCATACATTTTGCATAATGTTCATATCCAATCAATTGATTATATTTATGTATATCAGATGCTGCTAGTTTTTGTTCTAAATTAGCAAAGCCGACTTTGATACGTTCACGTTTGCACCATGAATCTTCTTCAAATTCATGACAAATTTCTGTATCGCTATCACAAAGTTCAGCGAAGCTAGGCTTGTTATCACAGGCGGGTAATAATAAAAGCAGTAAAAAGTATCCTAATGTTTTTTTCATCTTTGTACCATATTTGAGATTAAAATCCTGTGTAACTAGTGGCGAAAGTTTTCATGTTCGATTACAATAGCGCCGTATTTAGTTATTATTGTTGTTAGTGCTAATATTAATAATAACTCATCGTTCAATTGACTGAAATAAAAAGGTTTACGCAATGACTTCTCATCTTGAGGAACAATACCAAGCTAGCTGGCAAGAACGCCAAACATTTGCTGAAAATATGCAACCTATTATAGGACAACTTTTCAGAAACAAAGGTCTAGAAGTATCTATTTATGGTCGTCCATTAGTTAATGCTTCTGCTATTGATATTATTAAAGCACATAAATCAGTTGCTTTACATGAAGAGAGTAAATTACGTTTACGTGAAAGCTTTCCTTTTATTGATGCTTTAAACAAGATGGACTTAGCGCCAGCACGTATTGACGTGGGTAAATTAGCCTACCGTTACTTGTTCCAAGGTGAAGCCAATGGTTTATCTATTGATCAGTTCTTAGAAAAAGAATTAGTTTCCATCAATAAAAATACTGACGTACAAAAACCTAAAGATGTTGTTCTTTATGGTTTTGGTCGTATTGGTCGTTTACTTGCTCGTTTATTAATAGAACGTGCGGGTCCTAATTCATCATTGAATCTTCGTGCTATTGTTATTCGCCCGAGTGGTAAAGGAGACTTAGCTAAACGTGCCAGTTTATTACGCCGTGATTCAGTACATGGTGCTTTTAATGGCAGCATCACGATAGATGAAGAAAATAACGTAATTAAAGCTAACGGCGCATTTATTCAAGTTATTTATGCAAAAAGCCCTAGCGATATCGACTATACACAATATGGTATTAACGATGCTTTAGTTGTTGATAATACAGGTGTATGGAGCGACGAAGAAGGCCTAGGACAACATTTACAATCTAAAGGCGTTGCTAAAGTCTTATTAACAGCTCCAGCTAAAGGTGATATTAAAAATATCGTTTATGGCGTAAACCAAGATATGATTTTAGCGGATGACAAAATTATTTCTGCTGCAAGTTGTACTACTAATGCTATCACGCCAGTGTTAAAAGCAATTAATGATGAATTTGGTATTAAGAATGGTCATGTTGAAACTGTCCATTCTTACACTAATGACCAAAATTTAATTGATAACTACCATCCAGCGCCACGTCGTGGTCGTAGTGCTCCATTAAATATGGTTATTAGTACAACGGGTGCAGCTAAAGCTGTTGCTAAAGCATTACCTGAATTAAAAGGTTTGCTAACAGGTAACGCAATTCGTGTACCTACCCCTAACGTTTCAATGGCTATCATGAATTTGAACTTGAAACAATCAACAGACAAAGAAGCATTAAACGATTACTTACGTAATATCTCGTTAAATTCTAAGTTACAAAACCAAGTTGATTACACAGCTTCAACTGAAATTGTTTCTACCGATTTAGTGGGCTCTCGTTACGCGGGCGTTGTTGATTCTCAAGCCACTATTGTTGATGGTGACCGTGCTGTACTTTACGTATGGTATGACAATGAGTTTGGTTACAGCTGTCAGGTTGTCCGTGTAATGCTAGAGATGGCAGGTATTCAAGTACCCACATTACCTGTTAGTTAATCAGTAACTAAAGAGTTGGCTTTTACTAAAACTAACACTTAGATTAATGAATAAAAAGTCGCTTTTAAGCGACTTTTTTGTTTTTTATAAAAGCATAACGTTGGCTATAAAAAAACGCATTAATGCGTTATTTATTAGACGTTAGTAGCTGTAGGTCGAAGTATTACTTACCGCCTTTGGTTATTATTGCTCTAGCCATTTCATCTGCAACTTGCCCTGTGGGTAGGTTTTTCTCTTTTGCAGCTTGAAATACACTTATTAACGTATGATAGATATTTTCAACTAAACCTGTCGCTTTCTCGGCGCAGTAAGGTTCAGGGTAAATTTCTAACGCAACATTAATAATACCACCGGCGTTTATTACGTAGTCAGGTGCATATAAAATACCTTTCTCGAGTAAAACTTGATCATGACGTGCTTTTTCTAATTGATTATTTGCACAACCTGCAATGATAACTGCTTTCAATTGAGCAATACTTTCATCGTTTATTGAGGCACCTAATGCACATGGAGCAAAAACATCAACATCTTGTGAGTATATGTCATTAAGGCTTACCACAGTGGCATTTAACTCTGTAGCTGCTTTATCGAGTATCTGCTGGTTGATATCAGTGACAATTAGCTTTGCACCTGCAGCATGAAGTTTTTCACATAATGAATAACCAACACTACCTAGACCTTGAACCGCTACCTTTAACCCGCTTAGATCGTCAGTACCTAATTTAAATTTAACCGCGGCTTTAATACCTAAGAAAGTTCCTAGTGCAGTGAAAGGGCCTGGATTACCACTTTTTCCTTCTAAGCCAGAAACAAAGTCTGTTACTTGGTTAACAACAGCCATATCACCGGTGGTAATATTAACGTCTTCAGCGGTGTAATAACGACCGCCTAAGTTGTTTACCGCTTTACCAAATGCTTTAAATAATTCATCTGATTTTAACTTTTTAGGGTTACCGATAATAACGCCTTTACCACCGCCAAGTTTTAAACCGGCCATAGCATTTTTGTAAGTCATGCCTTTTGATAAACGTAGAACATCTTTTAATGCTGCTTCATCGTTTACATAATCCCAAAAACGACAACCACCTGCCGCAGGGCCCAGAGCTGTACTATGAACAGCAATAATCGCTTTTAAACCGGTTGCGTCATCACTGCAATAAACAACCTGCTCATGGTTGTCAAAATCTACTGAATCGAAAATTGCCACTTTTAAATCTCCGCGTAAAAAGTTTTTATCTAATGGATTTTTACTTTTGTAATAAAGGTTGTATTGTTTCGGAGCGCACAATACCATTTAGCCTAACGCTACGCTAGTTGTGTGATAAAAATATTATTATTTGTTTATTATGCTAATTGTATAGAATAAAGCACAGGCATAATTTTTCGGAAATATGGATTATGAAACAGCGCTGATGACTGTCTATTGAGGTTGTTATGAATTAATGAAGTTAGTGACTGAAAGCAAAATTAGTGACATTACTTATGTTTTTAACAGAACATGCCATTCGTTGTCTTGGCATGCCAGCCTCCATAAACACGGCGCCGGCACTGATAAAGTTAAACTTTCTAAAATATTCTACATCATCAAGAGGGCTGTAGATGAACACCTCGTCAAGTTTAAGATCTTTAGCGATAGCGAGTAAACCTTTCATAACGTCTCTGTCTATATTTCTCTTTCGAAAAGACATCAATACAGCAATTCTAGATATTTCTCCAGTAGATAAAATTCTACCAGTCGCAACGGGCTCTTGAGTAATATCATCACAGACCAATACATGGAATGCATATTGGTCTTTACGATCAAACTCTATTTTTCGTGGAATACGCCATTCGCAAATAAAAACCTTTTCACGAACATCTCTTAATAAAAAGGATGCTTGTTCCCATTTTACTCTACTGACGCTAAACGACATTATCAACTTCCACTAATTTCTATTCTACGTACCAAAATCCCATATTTAAAATATTAGTTAACAACTGTTCATTTTTCAAACAAGTTATTAAACTTTTTACCTGTTTTGTTGTCAACGTATGCGGCTTTGTTAAGTAAGTGGCTAATTCTATTGTTTCTTTATCAATTAAAAAACTTTCGCCATTTATATATAAAAAACTTGCCTGTTGCGCCTTATTTTCAATAATTAAGCTTTTAATGCCTGAAACAGGCACAATAGTATTTTCAGGTTCCGCCAATATATCGCTAAACTGTTCGCTAGTTATAGGGGATACAGGCATTAGTATCTCTAAAGCATGATGATTTTGCGTTAGGTATTTACCAATAAAAGGGCAGAATAAACTATCGTCTTCTAGCTGTTTTTGCATAAAAGATTTAAGTTTTGCTATGTCGGTTTGTCCCAGTAGCTGAGGTTGTGTCGTTAACGTTCTTTCTTTATCTGGGAAACGCTGCTCACCTAAATCTTCATCAATGAGTTTATCAGCAAAGCTTGACCACAATTCTTGATTATTCGGCGCTTGAAAGCCAATAGAGAAGTTAATGGAATTTTCTATTGATACACCATTATGCGGATGATTCGGCGGGATATAAAGTAAATCACCAGCCTCCGTTATTTCATCAATAACAGGCACAAATTCTGATATTTGCTTTAAGTCAGGGTGAGGTAATAATTGTTTAAGTGAGCTATCGGGAGCACCTACTTGCCAGCGACGCTTTCCTTCACCTTGTATAATAAAAACATCGTATTGATCTAAATGAGCACCAACACCACCGTTAGGCGTTGAAAAACTAACCATAACATCATCAATACGCCATTGAGGAATAAAATCAACGGCGGTTAATAGTGCTTGGGTATCACGAGACCAATTGTTTACCGCTTGAACTAGTAGTGTCCAATCTGCTTCACCAAATTTGTCGAATGATTCGAAAGGACCTTGTTCTACTTGCCATTGGTTATTTTTATTAGCAATTATTCTAGATTCTATTTCGCTTTCCATAGCCAAACCAGCTAGTTCGTTAGCGTCAATAGGATCGATAAAATCTTTAAAAGCGCCTTTGATCAATAATGGTTTCTTTTGCCAGTATTCTTTTAAAAATTGTTCTGGCGTTAGGTCGCCCCAATGGATTGTTTGCATGGTTTGGTAACTCTCTTAATAAATACCGTTCATCAACGTGCATGAGTGCACTAATACGTTGAAAGATAGGATGCCTGAAAAGTCCTGAACATAAAAAAGGAACCCTAAGGTCCCTTTATCAGCACAAGTTTAAACGAAATTAATCTAATTCGTTAATAAATTCTACTGCACGACCAATGTAGCTTGCTGGTGTCATTTCACATAACTGTGCTTTAGCTGCATCAGGTAGTTCAAGTGTCATAATGAAAGCACGCATTGAATCGCCATCTACACGCTTGCCACGTGTTAATTCTTTTAATTTCTCGTAAGGTTTTTCAATACCGTAGCGACGCATAACTGTTTGTACAGGCTCAGCTAAAACTTCCCAGTTACTGTCTAATTCAGCAGCTAGGTTTGCTTCGTTTACTTGTAACTTGCTAATACCTTTTAACGTTGCGCCGTAAGCTATCATTGCATGAGCAAAACCAACTCCTAAGTTACGTAAAACAGTAGAGTCTGTTAAGTCACGCTGCCAGCGAGAAATGGGTAATTTCTGTGCTAGGTGAGTAAATAATGCGTTAGCAATACCTAAGTTACCTTCAGAGTTTTCAAAATCAATAGGGTTAACTTTATGTGGCATTGTTGATGAACCAATTTCGCCAGCAATAGTCTTCTGCTTAAAGTGACCCATAGCGATGTAACCCCAAATATCACGATCAAAATCGATTAAAATGGTGTTAAAACGTGCTATTGCGTCGAATAACTCAGCAATATAGTCATGTGGTTCAATTTGTGTAGTAAATGGGTTAAAGGATAAACCTAAAGACGTAACAAATTCATTAGCAAACTCATGCCAATTAACTTCAGGGTAAGCTGATAAGTGAGCATTGTAGTTACCCACCGCGCCATTAATCTTACCTAATAATTCTACATTAGCTATTTGAGCACGTTGACGTTTTAGGCGAATATAAACGTTCGCCATTTCTTTACCTAATGTACTAGGTGAAGCAGGTTGACCATGAGTACGACACATCATTGGAATTGTTTTATATTCAATAGCCAATGCTTTAATTGCCGCTAAAATTTTATCCATTTCTGGTAATAAAACATCAGTACGGCAATCATTCAACATTAAACCGTGTGAAAGGTTGTTAATGTCTTCTGAAGTACAAGCAAAGTGAATAAATTCAGTGACTGCGTTTAATTCAACGTTATCGCTAATTTTCTCTTTTAAGAAATATTCAACTGCTTTTACATCGTGATTAGTGGTTGCTTCAATATTTTTAATGCGCTGCGCATCTTCTTCATTAAAGTTGTCAACAATCGCATTCAATGCTGCTGTTGCATCAGCACTAAAAGCTGGAACCTCAGCGATTGCACCCGTTGCAGCAAGTTTTTGTAACCAACGAACTTCCACGGTAACACGGTATTTTATTAAACCAAATTCACTGAATATCGGGCGTAATGACTTAACTTTGCTGCCATAACGACCATCTACTGGAGATATTGCACTTAATGCTGAAAGTTCCATAGGGTTTTCCTAATGTTAAAGTAAGGTTAAAAACTAATTTTTGAATTTTTTAACAAGTTCTAAGTAGTTGCTCTGCACATTCAACAACTTTTGAACGTGAAAATAAAATACTGCGGCGATTTCCGCCCACTTGTCGCCATAGTACACTTGAACGAATGCCCGCCAATAAAAGTGCACGTATTCTATGTTGATTGACTGTTTGTTTTAATATCGCTGGTTCGCCTGCTACTTGAATTGGCGTGCCTAAAGGGCTAATTAAATCGCTATAAATTGATGCTAAACTTGAAATAAGTGTATCGCTGGTGATCTCGTAATGGGCTAACTGACGCTGGCTTTGTGTGATACGGTCCCCTAGTGCATTCATTTTATCACTGCGCTTACTTAACCGTCGTTCTAAACCGAGTAAACTTACGACATAACGGGTAATTTCAGGGTCTTTGTTTGTTGATTTATTACCTAAATGGTTGACCAATGTTGTCAATCCCATTTTTAAATGGCTAATTTCACCACCGTAAACTTCCATAGTGTTCTTAGGAGAAGTGACCATGACACTATTGAGTAATAAAGCTAGCTCATCTTCATCAATTTGCCCACTGCGTGATATTTTCTGTACCCAATAAGCTACTTGGCAAACAGCGGCAAGTGTCAGGGTTTGTTCGTTAATGCTATTCATAAATTTTACTACTTATATTTCTACTGCATTCACTTAGCGGATCAGAGAATTGATGATTCCGCCACCTAAACAAATATTATCTTGATAAAAAACCACTGATTGGCCAGGTGTTACGGAACTTTGGGCCTCATCAAACATCACTAAATATTCACCATCACTCATCGGTGATAAATAACAAGCTACATCATCTTGGCGATAGCGAGTTTTAACCGTACATTTTAAAGGTTCATCAAGCGATTTACGATTGACTAAATGTAACTGATTACCAATTAAACCTTTAGAAAATAGGCGAGGGTGGTTATGACCTTGACCGACAATTAAAACATTGCGCAATAAATCTTTTTCAACAACATACCAAGGTTCTTCTCCTGCATTAGCTAAACCTCCTATGCGAAGCCCTTTGCGTTGACCTAACGTGTGATACATTAATCCGTCGTGTTCGCCAATGATTTCACCTTCAGCAGATTCTATTTTTCCTGGTTGTGCAGGTAAATATTGGCCAAGGAAGTCTTTAAACTTTCGTTCACCAATAAAACAAATACCAGTGCTGTCTTTTTTATTATGAGTGACTAAATCTGCTCTTTCGGCAATAGCACGTACTTCTGGTTTTTCGATATTGCCAACTGGGAATAAAGTACGACCTACTTGTACATCGCTTAGCGTATATAAAAAGTAGCTTTGATCTTTATTGCTATCTAAACCGCGTAACATCGCCCATTGGCCATCGATAAATTCACGCTGCACATAATGACCTGTCGCAATATAGTCTGCGCCCAAGTCTTCACAAGCAAATTCTAAAAAGGCTTTAAATTTGATTTCTTTGTTACACATAATATCTGGATTAGGCGTTCGTCCAGCTTTATATTCTGCTAAAAAATATTCGAATACATTATCCCAATACTCGGTCGCGAAATTGATGGTATGCAGTTTTATCCCTAATTTGTCACAAACAAGTTGTGCGTCTTCTAAGTCTTGCGATGCAGCACAATATTCATCGGTATCGTCTTCTTCCCAGTTTTTCATGAACAAGCCTTCAACTTGATAACCTTGTTCAATCAATAAATGTGCGGAAACAGAGGAGTCAACACCGCCAGACATACCAACAATAACTTTGGTGTCTCGTGGTGCTTTGCTTTTAGGCGCAGAATTTGGGTTTTCAGCGCTTGATGATATTTGTGATGACATTAAAACTACAAATCTAAGGAAAATGGCGCAAAATTATATCATGTCAAAAATTTGCGGCATAGATTAAAGATTAGATTTTAATGAAGATAATGGAATTTTATTACCTGTTTGCTGAACTGATAAGTAATCTTCAATACATTCTAAAACCATCGCGCTACGTAATTGAGACGATTTTTCTTTTATTTCTTCTAAGGTTAGCCAATGAGTATCAATTATTTCGTCATCTTGCGGCTTACTTTGTAGATGGTCATCAAGCTCGATAACAAAACAAAAACGGAGGAAAAAAAGATTTAGATCTGGGCGGTGAAAATAGTAAATACCAGAAACATAATCGGGACTAAGCACTAAACCTGTCTCTTCAAGTACTTCACGTTCAACCGCGGCAATTAAATTTTCGTTTTCCTCTAAGTGACCGGCAGGTTGGTTAAAGACATTTTTACCGTTTTCAATTTCTTCAACCAGTAAAAATTTATTTTGATGAACAATAACCGCAGCAACGGTGGCATTAGGTTTAAACTGATCATCACCATGGTCACTGTTTTTGGCATTAATATTTATGCTATTAGCGGCTGCCGACATGGTGTTATTCGCCTTTTAATTGCTGGTAATGACCATTTTCAATGCCATCGAGATTGTACTTTCCTATACTATAACGAATTAGTCTGAGTGTCGGAAAGCCAATAGCGGCAGTCATTCTACGGACTTGGCGGTTTCTTCCTTCACTAATGCTAATACTTAGCCAAGTAGTTGGAATGCTTGCGCGTTCGCGAATCGGTGGATGACGTGGCCAAAGTTCAGGCTCGTTTATAAGGTTCACTTTAGCAGGAAGCGTTAGACCATCTTTTAATTCAACACCGTCAGATAGTTTTTGTAAGTCACTGTTTTGCGGAGCACCTTCAACTTGTACCCAATAAGTTTTTTCAGTTTTTTCTTTTGGGTTAGCCAACTTATGCTGTAATTTTCCGTCGTTGGTTAATAGCAGTAATCCTTCACTATCTCGGTCTAAACGACCTGCGGCATAAACGTCTTTTACCGAGATAAAATCTTTTAAGGTCTTGCGCTGTTGGTCGTCGGTAAATTGCGATAGTACATCAAAAGGTTTATTAAAAAGCACTAAAACACGATCAGCTGGTGCCGGGCGAGGTTTGGTTTCTTTTATCTCACGTTTTTTCGAGCCTCGGCGATTTGTTGAATTTGACATCTTTGTGTATTTATCTTTTTTCGTTCTCTTTACACCTGGAGTTAGGTTAGTCACTGGCTACCCCTTTGTAATAATTTGGTATGGCGGTAAAGAATCAAGTAGCTGTTTACCATAACGCTTGGTTACTAAACGTTTGTCCATCAAGGTAATAATACCGGTATCTTTCTCATTTCTCAGTAAACGTCCGGTGGCTTGAATAAGCTTCTTAGATGTTTCTGGTACTGAAATCGACATAAAAGGGTTACCGCCTTTAGTGGTAATATATTCAGCTTGTGCTTCTTCAACCGGTGATGTAGGTACTGAAAATGGTAATTTAGTGATAATTAAATTGGTTAAATATTTACCCGGTAAATCTAAGCCTTCAGAAAAACTTTGTGTACCAAAAATGATACTGGTTTCATCTTCGTCACAGCGCTTTTTATGTGTTTCAATAATATGCTGACGTGATTGTTCACCTTGTACTTCAATCTCCATTTTGTGCTGCTCTCGCAATGCTTTGGCAACTTGTTCCATTTGCCAGTAAGAGGAAAAGAGCACTAAACAGGCTTTTTCTTGTTTAATTAACGCCGGTAACTCAGTAATCAATTCATCAGTAAATTGTTGGCTACTCGGTTCGTTTTTCATTTTTGCGATAACAAGTTGAGCATTATTTTGATAATCAAAAGGGGAGTCCACTTTTTGATACTGCGTGCCATCATTGGTTTGTAAGCCCACCTGACGACGGAAATGGTCAAAAGAATTTAGTGCTAAAATGGTTGCTGAGCATAAAACTGCACCTTCACATTTCGACCATAAAATATCTTCTAAGGTAAAGCCCACTTCAATAGGCGAAGCTGACAACAAAAAGTCACTCCGCTTTCCGGTCAGTTTCTCTAACCATCTTGCCATAGGCGCGCCTTTTTCACTGTCAGTTTTGGCGTACATTTTCCATAAAGCATTAAAGTTTTCTAAACGTTGGATCATAAAGCCGGCTTCAGCTAACAGCGGCTCTGCTAAAAACATTTTGCTATCACCGTCTTTTACCGACTCCATCAGTAAATTATAAAGCTTATTACAATTAGCCAAACATTTTTTACTGAGCTCGGCTAAATCTTCCGCCCAATTCTTTAAGTTCTGCGGAATAATGCCATTTTCAAAGCGATATTGAGCCGCGTCATCGTCACGTGAAAAACGGCTTTTTTCTTTTAAGTTTTCATTGAAATACAAGGCCTGATTGTTTTCTATAAAATTTGCTACTTTTTGCATTTCCATTAATAAGTCTTGGCAATCGTCACCGAGCTTTAATGAAGGGGAAATTGCTGAATTCGACTTTATCAATTTCGCCATTTTATCGCCGGTTTCTTTTAGCTTGGTCAGCCAGTCAAGAGCGCCTTTAATCGTGACACTAGCACTGGAATGATCTCGCGCTACCTTAGGTAAATGATGAGCTTCATCGATGATATAAAAAGTGTCTTCAGGAGGAGGTAAAATAACGCCACCGCCAAGCTCTAGGTCAGCAAGTAATAAACTATGGTTGATAACCAAAACATCGGCGGCGTCCATAGTTTCGCGCGCTTTATGAAAGGGACAATGGGTGTGCTCGGCTAAATGTTTTAAACAACTGTGTTTGTCGCATTGAATCTGTTGCCATAAATGATGTGGAATAGGCTCAGCCCAAGAGTCTAGATCGCCTTGCCATTTATTATCATTTAGCGCTTTATGCAAATGATGCAACAATTTTATATCCATAGCATTGGGTTTTTGTGCAAAGGTAAAGCCTGCTTGCGGTGAATCATCATTGCTAACCGCAAGTGCTAATTTCTGCCGGCAAACATAACGCTGTCGACCTTTAACTAGGGTAAAATTAAAGTCTAACCCAGAATGCTTTTTTAAAAATGGTAGGTCTTTGTCAACCAACTGTTCTTGCAAAGCGACTGTTGCAGTAGATATACAGACTTTCTTGGAACGTGATACCGCTAATGGAATGGCACCTAATGAATATGCTAAAGATTTACCCGTTCCTGTGCCCGCTTCTATGGTAATAATTTTTCGGGCTTTGTCGTATTCACCTGCTAATGTTTTAGCGATTTCGGCAATCAAAAATGTTTGTTGCTTTCTCGGATGAAAGTTTTCTAGGTTTTCACCAATGGTTTTATACGAAGTACGGATCACTTCTTTGATTTTATCACTTAGCATGCTGGTAGCCATTTATGGTTCATTTGTTTATACTGCTGTATATATTAACAGTTTATCGTTATCCGCCACGAATTAAAATATTTAATGTCACTTACTGCTGAAAAATTAACGTCTAACTCAAACTATGGCTTTTTATTAACACGTCAAGCCTATGATACCAAACAAGGAATTGAATTGTCTTTGTGGGTGAAATCCTTGCAGGGTGCGGTTAATGTTATTGTGCAACAACAACAAGCTTTGTTTTTTGTTGAGCAAAACCAGCAATCACAAGCTCAAACATTATTAGCAGCGCAAAGAATAGCTACCGCTAAAGTTAACCCTTTAGCACTTAAAACCTTTAATCAGCAAGGTGTCAGTGGGTTTTATTTTTCAACGATGCGTGACTTTTATCGCGCGCGTGATGTGTTAAAGCAGCATGATATTAAATGTTATGAAGACGATTTTCGCCCCGATGAACGGTTTCTTATGGAGCGCTTTATTACTTCTGGTATTGAATTCATCACGCAAACGCCAGCTCAAACGATATCTAAAAACATCAAACTAGCTAGTCAAAGTAACTTTCCTGTTTTCCATAGTGATAAGTGCCGAGCAACGGATAAATCTCAGTTACTTGATGATATTATTTTAACCATGGTATCGCTTGATATTGAGTGTTCAATGGCAGGAGAACTTTATTCTATCGGCTTACAATCTCATAAAATGTCTGATGGAAAACCGATAAAGTGTGTTTTGATGATCGGCGATCAAAATAAACCTTCAGCAAAAGCCAATAACTCTAAACTTAACGCGGAAGAAGTCATAGAGATTGCTGAACATATTGTTTGGCTTGAAAATGAAAAACAGCTTTTACTTGCGCTAATACAATGGATAAAACAGCACGATCCCGACATCTTTATTGGCTGGAACGTGATTAACTTTGACTTTAATCTCTTACAAAAACGTTGCGATCTCCACAATGTTGCTTTTAACATTGGCCGTAATGATAAAGCACCACGCTGGCGAACACAGTCTGCGGGTGGTAGTCAAAATGAGCGGAAATTTATTGATATTGCTGGCAGAGTGGTACTCGACGGTATCGATTTATTAAAAAACGCCACCTATAGTTTTCCTAGTTTTTCCCTCGACTTTGTCGCCAATGCATTATTAGGCAAGGGAAAGAAAGTTGATGATGTTGAAAATAGAATACAAGAAATAGTCGACAACTTTCATCATGACAAGCTCGCTCTTGCTGCTTATAACCTTGAAGATTGTCGTTTAGTTACGCTCATTTTTGAACATACCTTATTACTTGAATTCACTCGTTTACGCGCCAAATTAACCGGCTTATCAATAGATCGCATTGGCGGCTCTGTTGCTGCGTTCACCAATTTATATTTACCTAAGCTTCATCGCAGTGGTTATGTTGCGCCAAATATGGGCGATGGGTTGCAAGGGCTAGTTTCTCCTGGCGGTTATGTGATGGACTCAATTCCTGGTTTATATAAAAACGTATTGGTACTCGATTTTAAAAGTCTGTACCCGTCCATAATTCGTAGTTTTAATATTGACCCTATGGGTTTAATTGAAGGACTAAAATCACCAGAACACAGTATTAAAGGCTTTGATGGGGCCTACTTTTCAAGAGATAAGCACTTTTTACCTGATATTATCAACGACCTTTGGCTAGAGCGTGATATTGCTAAAAAAGATAAAAATGCGGCTTTGTCGCAAGCAATTAAAATTATCATGAATTCATTTTATGGTGTCTTGGGTTCAACGGGTTGTCGGTTCTTTGACCCGCGTTTATCAGGCTCTATTACTAAACGTAGCCATGAATTATTAAAGACCACTTCTCAGTGGCTAGAAAATGATGGTTATCAAGTGATTTATGGCGATACTGATTCAATTTTTGTCCACGTTGATGAAGATAAAACGCCGGAGCAATGTCAAAAATTAGGCAAGTCGTTACAAGATAAAATTAATGTCAGCTGGCAAGCAACCCTTAAAGAAGAGTTCGCCATTGAAAGCGAATTAGAAATTGAGTTTGAAACCCATTTTAGCAAATTTTTAATGCCGACTATTCGTGGGCAAGAAGTTCTGAAGGAACAAAATAAAGTAGGCACTAAGAAACGTTATGCAGGTGTTGTCAACGGAAAGCTACTATTCAAAGGCTTAGAAACGGTGAGAAGTGATTGGACAGAACTTAGCAAGGTCTTTCAGCAAGAGCTTTACCGGCTAATATTCAATGAAGAACCCGTAGAAGAATATATTAAAAATATAGTGGATGAGCTAAAGCAAGGGCTCTATGATGACAAGTTAATCTATAAGAAAAAAATAAGACGTAGCTTGCCTGATTACGTAAATACTCCGCCACATGTTAAAGCGGCTTTAATTGCTAATAGTAGGCTCAAAGAAGAGGGTAAAGAGCCTAAATACACTAATAGAAGAACCATTAAATATGTTATCACGCTTGATGGTGTACAACCTCTAGAATACAACGAGAGCAAGCTTGACTATGACTTTTATGTTGAGAAACAAATAAAACCCATTGCGAATGATATATTACCTTTTATAGGTCAAGATTTTGATGAAATAACCAGTAATCAAATGGGCTTGTTTTAATGTTATCACGAACCTGTAACAGATTTATGTGGGCCTGTACAAAATCTGTGTAACTACCATCCACTAGATAATACTACAGCTTTTACAGTCACCTTAATTGCATAATATACCGCTATATTATTCCTAATTTATTCATCGAAATGTCTATTCTATCTGCCTAATGTATAATCTAAATCACTCAAAACTATCTCAGGTAATGTGTGGTTTAAAATAGTTTTGTATTCGTCTTCATGAGAGTAAATGATGTCTGTATTAGTCGTTATTGTGCTGTACTTAAACATGAAGTCATCACCATAGCGGTATAAGTATGAAAGTTCTTTAGCAATAGTTTCTTGTCCAACGGTATAATAAAGTGTGTCTATAGAACCAGAGTCGTTTTGGTGGCTAGCGCTTACAACTTTGACTCCTGTTTTTTGATAGGAATCATCGGTAGCAACCTTCACATTAGTCAGTGCGTTGCATGTGTTAATTGAAAAGTCGTACTGAGTTGACTCATTATTTTCTGTTGATGTAACCTGAGTATCATCGTAACAATTAGCTATTGGAATAGGTTCGTTGTTTGACGAGTTGTCGTCATTACAGGCTGATATCAATAGCGCTATTGATACGGTAGTCATTACCTTCTTCATTTTCATTTTCCCTCCAAAGGGCTAGTTTGATCGTGTTTATTGCTTCATATTTGCTTTGATGCGGTAATTCTACGTTCGAATGGGCGTTACAATATAGGCAGTAAATGTTATGAAATGTACTCGCTTCATCGGTTCTAAAGATAACGCGCCATATGAATATTTGGCAGATACAATTGGAACGCGGACATAAGAAGCATAAACCCTTATTTATAGATATTGATGTATAACGAATATCTAATAATCGTAGATAGAGTTAATTTGTCTCGCTTATGTAATGAATATAAATAAACTAGCAAAGGAATCACTCATTGGGGAGCAAATTCATTTGTTATCATAAATATTGTTCATGCCTCTGGTCAATTACATAAAAGGATAAATTATTTTAATTAAATAGTGCATCAGGTCCGTAAATATCATAAAGTAACTTTATTGGTTTAGCTATGTAGATGGCTAAATGGTTTTGAGCTTTAGGATAAAATGTCATGATCAACGATACAAAAATTGTAAATGCTGGACGAAAATCAAAATGGACACGTGGTGTTGTCAATCCTCCTGTAGAACGTGCTTCAACTGTCGTATTCGATACGGTAAAAGAGATGAATCACGCAACCGTTAATCGTGCCAATCAAGTGCTCTTTTACGGACGCAGAGGAACATCAACCTCATTTGCTTTCGCTGATGCAATGACAGATCTTGAAGGTGGAGCAGGGTGTGCTATATATCCATCGGGCACTGCAGCAATCACCAACGCTATTATATCTTTTGTAAAAACGGGCGATCATATCTTGATGGTTGATACCGCTTATGAACCTACCCGCGATTTCTGCGATAAAATTCTGGTGAACATTGGCGTTGAAACGACTTATTACGATCCCACTATTGGTAAAGGTATTGAAGCGTTGATTAAAGGTAATACGCGACTTATCTTTTTAGAATCTCCAGGCTCAATAACCATGGAAGTACAAGATGTTCCCGGTATTGCTGAAGTTGCTCATGAGCATGGCTGTATTGTTATGTTAGATAACACATGGTCAGCCGGAGTGAATTTCCAGCCTTTTGATTTTGGTGTTGATATTTCTATTCAAGCTGCGACTAAATATATTGTTGGTCATTCTGATGTAATGTTGGGAACTGCAACAGCAACAGAAGAATATTGGTCGCAATTACGTGAAAACAGCTACTTAATGGGACAATGTACTTCACCTGACGATTTGTATTTGGCTATGCGTGGCATACGCACTTTAGGTGTTCGCTTAAAGCAACATCAAGCGAGTGCACTGAAAATAGCCAATTGGTTGGCAACACGTGAAGAAGTTGACGTTATACTGCACCCTGCGTTCGAATCGTGTCCAGGTCATGAATATTTTCAACGTGACTTTACTGGTTCCAATGGTTTATTTTCTTTTGTGCTAACGCGAGGCGATAAGCCGTCATTAAATGCCTTACTTGATGGTATGGAACATTTTAAAATGGGCTATTCGTGGGGCGGTTTTGAAAGTTTAATTCTAGGTAATACTAATGTTGGACGATTACGCACCGCGACACAATGGAATTATGAATATCCGTTAATCCGTTTACACATCGGCTTGGAAGATGTTGATGAATTAATTACTGATTTAGCGAAAGGTTTCGATAGATTAAATGAATCCTTGGCTAATAATAGTTAGAAATAGCTTTTATCGATTCTCAAATTCAACGTGTTGGAGTTAGCATTATATGCTGGTAAATGAAACAAAGCGCCTTATTATTAGACCTTTATCTAATACTGATCATGAATTTGTTATTGCTCTTTTAAATGACGAATCGTTTATCAAAAATATAGGCGATAAAGGTGTCAGAAATAAGAACGATGCAATTAACTACCTCTTGGAAGGACCCATAGCAAGTTATAAAGAACATGGTTTTGGTTTGAATGTTGTCTGCTTGAAAGAAAGCAACACGGCTATAGGCATGTGCGGTTTATTAAAAAGAGCTGATTTTGACTATGCTGATTTAGGTTTCGCTTTTTTACCTAAATACAGCGGTAAAGGCTTTGCTCAAGAAGCTTCTTCATTTGTGTTAAAAGATAGTTTTGACCATTTTTCTTTGCCTGTGATTTCAGCTGTTACATTAACTGACAACATTAAATCAAACCAATTATTGAAGCGTTTAGGGTTTGTATTGAAGTCAGAGATTGAATTCCATTCTACCCTCAACAATTATTATGAATTAAAAAAAGTTGAGTTTAAATAAGCTAACTTCGCGTTACTTCACTAAACGATTTTGTAAGTTTTTATAGTAACTCTTGCTGAAGGAAAAAGCTGATGTTTCAGCATGGTTATTAGAAGAGTTATCGCTAGAAAACTTAGCCGAATTTGATGTTATGATTAAGCAGTATCATCAAATAAAGTAGGCTAAAGCCGCTAATCATTTAAGAGGATTTGGCTCCTCCTAAATGATCGCGTTTAGTGTGTTAATTTACATATGTTAAGGCAGCAGACAAATATCTTCCTCTTTTTGTTGATAATAATCAGCAGTCAATCCAAGTAACTGAGGGACTGTTGCTGAAATAGCAATGGAAGAGAAGGTGCCAACCAATACTCCTGTGAACAAGGCGATAGAAAAGCCAGCTAAAGACTCGCCAGCAAAACCCCAAATAGCAATAATGGTTGCTAATGTCGTTCCAGATGTGATCATCGTTCTTACCAAAGTAGATTTAATTGCTTGATTGATAATGTTATCTATTTTAGCTTCACTATTTGTTTTCATTATTTCTCTAATTTTATCACCAACAATAATTGAGTCGTTAAGTGAATAACCTATGATTGCCAGTAAACTTGCCAAAATAGTTAAATCAAAAGTAATACCGAACCATGCAAACAGTCCTAATACAACCAGCACATCATGAAAAAGCGCAATAACAGCACCGGCCGCTAAACGCCATTCAAACCTCAATGACAAATACATTAGTATGACGATGATTGCTGTTAACAGCGCTAAACCACCTTGGTTTATCAGCTCTTCACCTACTTGGCTTCCTATGTAAATTGCATCTTGTGGAGTGATAGTTAATTCACTGTGTAATGCAAAGTTAGCGAGCCACTCTTTACCTTTTAAACTGGACTTCTTATCCGCTTGTTGGACGCTCCAATGTGTCCCTTCATCGGCAGATGTTAGCTTAAAGTCCTCAGGTAGGTATGAAGTGAGTAATTCATTCATTTGTTTTTGGCTTACCGATTTTTCGGTTGAAAATTCAGTAAGGTAACCACCAGTAAAATCTAAACCAAGCGCTAAATTTTTGCTAAAGAGACCAGAAAGTGCAATGGCAACAAATATTACAGCACAATAAAAACTTACTATTCGAAAGTGACTTAAATTAAAGTACTTATTAAATTTCATGTTATTCATGCGTTAACTCCTAATAATTGTGTTTTATTTTTACGAATGACCATATTTGTTAAAGCTTTTGAAACAAAAACGCCAGTAAACATGCTGGTTAAAATACCTAAACACAAAATAAGCGCAAAACCTTTAACGGGCCCATTACCTATGGTGTACAAAATAATTCCAGTGATCATTGTCGTAATATTTGCATCAAGGATGGTTGAAAAAGCACTTTTATAACCTTGTTCAATGGCCTGTAGTACTTTATGACCGCGCTTTAATTCTTCTTTAATCCGCTCGAAAATAAGCACGTTAGTATCGACAGCCATACCAACGGTTAACACTAAACCTGCGATACCAGGGAGTGTGAGTACTGCGCCTGGCAATAAGGACATTAAGCCGAGTAAGCTAATTAAGTTTAATGTTAATGCTACGTTCGCTATTGCGCCTAAACTGCGATACCAAAAAACCATAAATAACAAGGTAATGCCAATGCCGACACTTAATGCTTTAATACCATTATTGATATTATCAATACCAAGTGTTGCTTCAATCGTGCGTTGTTTTACTATGGTTACCGGGGCTGTTAGAGAACCTGCTCGCAATAATAAAGACAGTTCTTGTGCGGATTGTTGGCTTGACATATTAGTGATACTAAATTGCGAACCTAAGTGTTGTTGTATTGTGGCGACATTGATAACTTTACTCTTTTTGACCATTTTGTTCTGAGCGTTTCGGTAAAACTCAGAAAATACAGTCACCATAGTGTTACCTACATTCTGTTTAGAAAATTGAGACATTTTTTTACCGCCAACAGCATCTAACGTTAGATTAACTAAAGGCATACTCATTTGATCTTGTCCTGCACGCGCATTCTTAATATTGCTTCCAGAAAATACAACCTTACTGTTTAAATTGAGCTTTCGGCCATTTTCGTCAGTCATACGTAGGATACCGGCAGCGTTTGAATTTTCAGCCAGTTGATAAAAATCAAGGGTGGCCGTGGCACCTATTATCCGTCTCGCTTCTTCAGGGTCATTAATACCAGGTAACTCAATACGAATATGATTTTTGCCTTGCTGTAATGTTACTGCTTCAGTAATGCCAAGTTCTTCTATCCTTCCGCGCATGGTTTTTAATGTTTGTTTCATGGTTTCTTGGCGAAATTGAGACGTTTTTTGAGAAGGAAATGACAAAGTAACTTGGTTCTTCTTATCTTTTCGTTGCGTTAAGTCAGGATAGTTTGCTTTTACTTTATCAAAAAGCGTATCAATTATATTTTTTGCTGAATTAGGAAATTTAACCAACAGGTTTTGGTTAGTTTCATCAATTTGATTATTTTCATTGTTTTGGACGATATAAATACCTCGGATTCGTTCTTCCATTGCAATAGTTTTTATCTCTAACGCTATGTTTTTTAAACGATCAAATAGCGCTTGTTTTGTGTCTACCTCAAGTACAAACAATACGCCACCACTTAAATCTAAACCTAGCTTAATTGGTTTTGCGTCAAGTGATACTAGCCAAGAAGGCATATTGTTTATAACGAAGCTTTCGATACGGAAGTTATTTTTATATTCATCAGACAGCAAGTTGTTAGCCGTAACTTTATCAATTTTATTATTAAGCGTAATGGATGCTTTATCACGGGTTGTTGAAATTTCATCAATAGATAAATTGTACTTATCGAATAAGTTTTTAAGTTCTGTTGTGGTGATTTTTTGCACGCTTGCATTTATGGGCGAAAGGTGAAACTTTACTTTATCGTCATATAAGTTCGGTAGGGCACTGATTAATAAAGAAAGTAAGGCGGCTATAATTAATAAATTTTGCCATTTAAAATATCTATAGGGCATTTTTGTCGGTGAGTTCATCATAAAATCTCGAAAATTATTGCTGTAATTTTTCTGAAACCAGTAAAACGAGTACAGCAAGCGTTACTATTAAACAGTAACATTGGAAAAGGAAAAACGATTATTAAGTAATGGTTAGATGATGAATCTAGGAATGATAATTCACGCGAGATGCGTATAAAGTGTTGCCGTCCTTCCAGCCAGAAAGACGGGTAGAGTTAGAACGATGACTTAATTGTTCATACCAATTTAGTTGAACGGGAGGGTTAGCAAGGTTTTTGAATAAACCAGCAGTAAGTTGTATTTTAAAAAACTCTATAACAAGAAAGTAATTGGGTGTGTTCTGTAATTCATTAGAAAATACAGACGCAGAAGCTTGATACAGTCGAGGTAAATTGAAGGTGTCTTCTGGTTCGCTCTCATCGAGTAATAAAATATGACTAATGGATGTTTCAACGTTTTCTATTTTAAGCTGTAGTGTTAAAGGGGATGTTGAAGCGTTTTGGACGAAATTTTCCATCGGCATTGCATTAGCTGTTTGCGCTAATGCAAATAAACACAGTAAAATCGAGAAATTACGCCACATGATGAAATAATATTATTTAGGGAATATCTATTATATGTGGATGAATGTTGAGCTTTCAAGAGAAGTATAAAATAAACTCATTAATAAGGTCTGAAAATCGGATGAAAACTTTCACACCGACAAAACTTATAATTATATCGTTTTTAGCACATTTTCTATTGGTATTGTCTGTTTAACACTGATAAATTGTCTGAGGGTTAACCATCTAGGAGTCTAACCAGAGAGTTAGACATACACATGAAAATAATAAAATACTAAGCTGTGCATTTATTGTATTTTTAGTATTGATGTAAAGAGAAAAGACTATGTTTTACCAAACCGACGACGTTCGCATTAACAAAATAAAAGAATTATTACCTCCAATCGCATTAATTGAGCGATTTCCTGCTTCTCAAGAAGCGTCTAAGTCGGTGTTTTCTGGGCGTAAAGCCATAAGTGAAATTTTTAACCATCAAGATGATCGTTTATTAGTCGTGATCGGCCCTTGTTCAATACATGATACTGAAGCCGCATTAGAATATGGTCAACGATTAGTTCAACTGCGTGAAAAGTATAAAGACACACTTGAAATTGTTATGCGGGTTTATTTTGAAAAACCTCGTACAACAGTCGGGTGGAAAGGTTTAATTAATGACCCATACATGGATAACACCTTTATGCTTAATGACGGTCTTCGCATAGGCCGGAAATTATTACTCGATTTAAATCATATGGGTATGCCTACAGCGGGTGAGTTCTTAGATATGATCACGCCACAATATATGGCTGATTTTATGTGTTGGGGAGCCATTGGAGCTCGTACTACAGAAAGCCAAGTACACAGAGAACTTGCATCAGGGTTGTCTTGTCCTGTAGGGTTCAAAAATGGCACAGACGGGACAATTAAAGTGGCTATCGATGCTATCGGCGCGGCAAGTGCACCTCATCATTTCTTATCGGTAACTAAATATGGGCATTCAGCTATCGTAGAAACAACAGGTAATAAAGATTGCCATATTATTTTACGAGGTGGTAAAACCACGAACTTCGATGCAGATAGTGTACAAACAGTAACCGAACAATTAAACAAATCATCGCTTAACACTAAAATAATGATTGATTTCAGCCATGCGAATAGTAGTAAGAAATTCGAAAATCAAATGTTAGTTTGCCAAGATGTTTGTCAGCAAATCAGTGGCGGTAATCATAATATTTTCGGTGTGATGGTTGAAAGTCACTTAGTTGAAGGGCGTCAAGATTTAGTAGACGGTGAAGTTGCAACTTATGGACAAAGTATTACCGATGCGTGTATTGGCTGGGCTGATACTGAAAATTTATTATCTCAATTGAGTGATTCAATTACCACACGTAGAAAATAGTTTAATTTACCTTATTTTTATACAAGCAAATAAAGCCAATCACATATGATTGGCTTTTTTCGTTATAAGCTTTGAATATCATTATTGATGGCTAATGAGATTGCTTCACTACATTGTTTAGTTTTTTGACTGTAACTAGAAAATAATATCTCATCGCCAATACTTAACGTTTCTTTGACTAAACTTGTACAGACAAAAGGGGTGGGTAAATTGCCTTTCACTTTCTCTTCAAAATTTAATTCGTTACTGGTTAAAATATCAATGGTTGTGGGATCTAATATTGCTATTAACTTAGGCAGTAGGGCAATTAGGTCAAAATTAGCACTGACACTAATGTAACTACTTTCTGCTTGGGGAGTTATGTGAATAGTAAAATAATTTTCGTTTTTAATACCATTAAGTGAATAACCAAAAGGGTGAAACACATGGTCATCAATAGTGAAATTTGGAAACAATTCATTTATTTGAAAAAGGGTACGTATCTCGTTTGCCGTTAACTTACCGTGAGTTAATAACCTACTTGCCGAGTGACAAATATGGTAAGCGACAATTTCATAACTCTTATCGTTGATGTTTGCTTTATAACCATTTTCTTGATGAAAAAGGTAGTTATGATGTGAGTCTACAGCGCCAAATCGATAAGCGGCACCAGAGACATATTCTCGTAATACTTGTATATCTTGCGAAAAACAACTTGGCTGAGCATACGAAAAATATTCATTCTTGCGTTGATATAGAATCTGTTCAATAGGTTGTAAGCTAAATTCATTAATGAAAAATTCAATTGCTTTAATGAGTTGTGTTGTACCACATGTGATAAGGATTAATTTGTGAGGCCATATAAATAGACTTGATTCAGATAGCAAGTATGCTTTGCAGTGATTGTTTTCAATAGTCGATAAAATTTTCGCGCCACTACTGTTTACAAAACCATGCCAAAAATCATCAGCGATGTCTGTTAATAATGAAAGTTTTGTTTCGTTAACTATTATTTGAACTTTTTTTTCTGAACCTTCAAAAAACAATGAACTTCCTATCTTTTTCTATTTAATAGCCGTGGTATCACTATTGTACTATTTGTTGTGAAATAACACTCGCATTTTATTGGTTCTCCATTTAATGTATTGAAAAATTAATAATTAGCAGGTTTTCATTTGTTAAACATTCATAGACTCTTTATTCTCATTCAATTTGAATTGATAAGAATTTTTAAAACTAAAAGTGGCTTAATTGCGTTAAGTGCTTTTTGTGCAGTTTGGTTTATTCTTCTATATTATATGGTTAGCGCTGCTACAGAAATGATATTTTCCGATGGATTTAAAATTGTTGCGAGCACACTCTTTGGCTCATTAGGCTTAAATGCCTTACTTAAATGGCCAGTGGCAGAGTTTGCGATTTATTGGCTCGTAGCCGTATATTCATTCCCATTATTTGCACTATTTGTGACGAGTGATCAAACATGCTCTGACAAGGCACGTGGAACCTTGCGTTTTATTACTTTACGCGCAACACGGAGTGAAATTTTAATAGGACGCTTTCTTGGGCAGTATTTAATTATACTGGTTTTAATATTCTTAACCTTAATTGCTTGTATTGTATTGGCTGCTGCTCGTGACGGGGCTTTATTACTGCCTGCTATACAACAAGCGCTGGTTTTGTTTATTGAATTATCCATACTTATAACACCATTTATTGCGCTGATGTCATTTTTTAACAGTGTTTTATCATCTGCTAAAATGAGTATCGTCGCCAGCATTTTATTTTATACCATAGGTGCGCTTTTAATTGGTTTTATTCAATTTCGTTTGAATAGTGGATATTTCCTTGATTATATTTTTCCCGGTACCCAAATAAGTAAAGTTGTTTCATTAGAAGGTCTCGATTTTAAACACTACTTAATCCCATTATTGCAAACCGTAGTCTTGCTATTTGTCGCTGATAAATTACTTAAAAGGGCATCAATATGAGTGCTATTAATAACCATGCATGCCCGTTGATTCAAGTTGAAAACCTTTCTATGTCGTTCAATGAACATTTAGCATTAGATAATGTGTCTTTTTCACTTGATAAAGGGGAACCTATCGCATTGGTAGGGCCTAATGGTGCGGGTAAAACTACATTGTTTAGTATATTGTGTGGTTATTTATCACCAAGTAATGGCAGTGTTAAAATTGCGGGTTTTAGTGCTGGACACTCAAGTTTATTTGGCCGATTAGCCGCTTTACCTCAAGATGCCCAATTTGACCCTCGTTTTACTATCGCGCATCAATTAAGCTTTTATGCTCAGCTCCAAGGGTTTTCTCGTAAGAATGCACAAAAAGAAGCGCATAGAACATTAGAACTTGTTGGCTTAGCGGATACATTTAAAGCTAAACCTGATGAATTATCTCATGGTATGCGAAAGCGTGTTGCTATTGCCCAAACGTTAATTGGCTCACCAGAAATTATAATGTTAGACGAAGCAACGGCTGGACTCGATCCCATAAATGCTAGAGAAGTGCGTGAATTGGTTTCAACGTTATCTTCAGATATTACGTTCATTCTTAGCTCTCATGATTTAAGTGAACTAGAGCGTTTATGTAGCCAAGTTTTATACTTAGAAAAAGGTAAATTACAGCAACATCAAAGCTTACAGAATGAGAGTGAACAGCGTTATTTGACATTGAGAATGAAACAACCGTACGATAATTTTATAGAGCTGATTCAATCAATGGCTAATGTACAGAAAGTTGAACAAACGCAAAAAAATGAGTTTGTCATCACTACTTCTACAGAAGCCTTTGAAAATGATCCGTTAGATTTACAAATTTTACAGTTTTGTCATAAACAGCAATGGCAATATTCACAATTAACAAACGGTAAAACGTTAGAAAACAGATTGTTCTAGCTTTTTCCTGCAGGAATGAATTCACCTTCGAGGTCGACACGTTTTTGTGTTCGACCATTATTTTGTAGAGCTAACCAATCAAGATAATCTTCAATGGGCATGGGTTTAGCGTAATAATATCCTTGCCCAATGTCACAACCAAAACTTCGCAGTGTATCTTCATCTTCTTGACTATTAATGCCTTCAGCGACAACTTCTAAACCTAAACCTTTTGCCATTTTAACCGTTGCTTCAGCGATAGTTTTACGTTTTTTATCGTCATTAACATTCTCAACAAACTGTCTATCAACTTTAAGTTCTTGAAAGGGAAGGTGACTAATCTGAGCCATTGAAGAATAACCAGTGCCGAAGTCATCAATACTAATAGTAAAACCTAAGTCACTTAATTTTTGTATTAAATCGAGAGATTGTTGATTATGGCTGATTGATGCAGATTCTGTTAATTCTAGAATGATTTTCTCAGCAGGAATTTCACTTTCTTCGATAATGGTAAGCGCATTATTAAAGAAGTGTTCATAAGCGATATCTTTTCCACTAATGTTAATGGAAACCATGTGATTGTGTTTTGTTAATATTTGCTGATGTTGCATGAGAGAGCGCTTTATAACCCATAATGTTAACTGATTAATAAGGCCAAGATCTTCCGCTAAAGGAATAAATACTACAGGGGAGATAAAACCTTCACTTTTATGCTCCCATCTAATTAAACACTCGCTACTGCAAACGCGTAAGGTTTTTAAGTCAATCTGAGGCTGATGGTAAATCTCTAAAGTATCTTGTTCAATCGCTTCTTTTAAGTCCGCGGCTAATTTCAATAAATGACTAGTTTGATCTGATTTGTCACTTTGATAATAAGCCCATCGGCCATACAACAGCTGGGCATCATTTGCAGCTAATAATGCATGGTTAATCAATAAATAGTTAGCTTTCCCATGTTCTGGGTAATTAGCTATTCCTACTACGGCTGATAAAGGCAGTTTTAATTCATTAATTTGAAATGTTTCAGAGACTAATTGCTGTATCGATTTCACTAATATAGATAACTCTTGCTGATTTTTCTTTTGCTTAACAATTATAGCTAAGCAGTTATCTTGTAAGAAACAAATCTTTTCGTTCCTTCCTGATAGTTCAACAATTGCATCATTATGAATGAATAAAGAGCTCAAACGTTGGCTTAATCGCTGAAATAACGCCGCGTTAGCTTCATCATCTATATATAATGAAATTTGTTCAATATGCTCTGGCTTAATAACAAGTACACTAAAGTTGCATTGTCCTGTAATTTGCAATGTAGTCATGGCATTTTCAAGCATTGATTTACGTGGCAGGTCATTAAGGTCATTATAACTAATGCCATGAATTCTATCTTGATCGTTTCTGCGCATTCTTTCTGCTAACGCAAAAGCCATAAAAGTTACTTCTATCATTATCGCAAACAAAAAAGCATTTCGTGTTAAGAAGGTTGAGTCAACATAGTTTAATAAGACCAACGGTTGTATTGATGCACCAGCAAGAAATGGTATCCAAGAAATAAAGTAAAACCTTGCCCAAGAGAAGTCTTTAGATAATCTTTTGAAAATAATAAATAAAGAGAAAATAACAAATATTGGTTGAATTGAAAAAAATAGCTCAGCTTGTATGATTTTGTCTATAGTGAGTGAATATAAAGATAAAACGGCTAAAGATACGCAAATAATCATTCCTATCTTATAAATAGTATTTTTTAATTGATCGTATCTTAAGAAAAACAGTGAAAACAATAATAAGAAAAAAACAAGTGAAAAATGTGCAAACAAGACATACTTCTGAATAAATTGCTGCATATCCTTTGAAAAAATTAAATAGCCGTAACCTGTTACTCCTGCTAAAACAACAAAAGAAGATAACAAGTAGCCAATATAAACAAGATATACTTTATCTTTTATCGCAAAATATAAGACGAAGTTATAGGCAGACATTAAGAGAATAATACCAATAAAAATACCATACACGATTTGTGTGTAATCAATACGTTTCTCAAATTTTTCTTCGTTATAAATTACTAAAGGTACATTGGGTGGACCATTACTTTTTACATGTGCAATAAGTTGAATGGAACTATTTTCAAAAATTTCAAAATTTATATGCGGAAATACATCCAATATTGTTTCTTGATCAATATTGGGATTTTGTTGTGTAATTAATGGTGCAGTTTTTAAGGATGGATTGACTCTGTAAACATCAAAAAATTCCAGCATACTGTTATCAGCGTGCAAAACCAGCTGTTGAGTATTAGGGGTATTGTTCGTTATATTAATTTTTATCCAATAAGATTGATGACCTAAATCATAAGGAACATCATTGGCAAGTAACGGGGTGAACAGAACTTCTGATTTCTTATTAAAAAGTGTTTTAATGTCAAAATTATTACTCTGATCAATATAATAGCTAAATTCACTTTTCACTATAGATGAGTCATGACTATAAGAAAGGTCATCAATATTATTGATAAATTTCCAAACACTGTTGAAAATAGAAATTAATATAAGGGATATAGCAAGAATAAAGATTGTTTTTGATATTTTATAAAAATTTGAAGGTAATTTGATCATAAGAATAATTTAAGAATAGCGGAAAACTTTTATGTTATTAATTTAGCAGAAGAACAGTGATAAAGGCAGGAAATGTTAAAAATAAAAAGCTCACGGTTGAAAAAGTGAGCTTTATATTAAAATTGAGTAACTTATTGTTATAATTTATATTTATTAAAAGGCAGTGGTATCTTTAAATAATCCTACTTTCAAATCTTTAGCCGTGTAAATTACTTTACCATCAACTAAAACTTCACCATCAGCAATACCCATGAATAACCTACGTTTAATAACGCGTTTCAACGTTATTTTATAAGTTACTTTTTTATTGGTTGGTAAAATTTGGCCGGTAAATTTAACTTCACCTACACCTAACGCTCGACCACGACCTGGGCCACCAGACCAACCGAGGAAAAAACCAACAAGTTGCCACATAGCATCTAGGCCTAAACAACCAGGCATTACAGGGTCACCTTTAAAATGACAATCGAAAAACCAAAGGTCTGGGCTAATATCAAGCTCAGCAGTAATTTCGCCTTTACCGAACTCGCCGCCATCTTCAGTGATTGAAATAATACGGTCCATCATTAACATATTGTCTGAAGGTAATTGACTATTTCCTTCGCCAAACATTTCGCCAGTACCAGCTTTTACTAAGTCTTCTTTAGAGTATGAATTTTGATCTAACATGGGGTCACTTTTTTCAGTAATAAATTATGCGCTACTTTAGCGAACACCTGTACACTAAACAACTCCGAGCAGTGTTTTATTTGAGTTTTATTGTTATAACGTTAGATTGTTACCGTCAAATTAGATATAGTTTGGTTACGCATAACCTTGTATTGTATTTTAATTGTTTTGGTAACGTATTGATGAACGAAAAGAAAAAGGCGTTTAGTAACGCAGAAAAGCAGAAAAGGTATCGAGATCGTCAAAAAGAGTCTGGAAAAAAAGAAATGCGGGGTTATTTATCGCCAGAAGCTCAAAACTGTTATGAACTTATTGCTGATCAAACGAAATGGACGGATAGTGTTATCTTAAGTAATGCAGTTCGTTTAACTTATGCCGCTTATAAGAATGGTCAGATTGGATTGTTAAATAACTGGTTAAAGAAGCATGAGCTTTAGTTGATTTCTAGGCTAATTGTAGGTTAATAAAGCAGTGGAATATTTCTGTTACACTTTTTCAATCAAGAAGGTTGAATTCAATTGTACTGCTTGTTAATACCCTATATGCTCTAGTCATATTAAGAATATGAACTATAATATTCTACTACATTATAATAATAGTTAATTAAGGTGAAACTCTTTGATAAATGTTCTATTGGTTGATGATCATGAGTTAGTCCGCACAGGGATACGCAGAATCCTTGAGGACGTGAAAGGGCTTAAGGTTATTGGCGAGGCAGAAACAGGTGAGGAAGCCGTATTATTTTGTCGTAAAAATGATCCTAATGTAGTGCTAATGGATATGAACATGCCAGGCATTGGTGGCTTAGAAGCTACCAAAAAAATAATTCGTTATTCACCTGATATCAAAGTAATTGTGTTAACGGTGTATTCTGAAGATCCAATTCCTACCAAAGTCATGCAAATTGGTGCAGCAGGTTATTTAACTAAAGGTGCTGGTGCTGATGAGATGGTTAATGCAATTCGTGCTGTAAATAGCGGACAACGTTATATTACACCTGATATTGCTCAACAAATGGCATTAAGTCAGTTTAAATCAAATGAAGAAAATCCTTTTAATTCCTTGTCAGAGCGTGAACTTCAAATCATGCTGATGATAACGCGTGGTGAAAAAGTCCCTAGTATTTCAGAACAATTAATTCTAAGTACCAAAACGATTAACAGCTACCGTTACAGAATGTTTGAAAAATTAAATGTTGGTAATGATGTAGAGCTTACTCATCTGGCTATTCGTCACGGTATGATTAAAACAGAAACATTATAAACCTTGCCAGATTCTCTCTCCCTTTTTGACCATAAAGCTTTTCTTTCTTCGGTTTCTCAACAAGCTGGTGTTTATCGAATGTATGATAAACACCAAACAGTTATATATGTAGGGAAAGCTAAACAGCTTCAAAATCGACTTGCTAGTTATTTTCGTAAAGATGTAGGTAATACCAAAACTAAAGTTTTAGTCAGTCATATTATAGCGATTGATGTTACCGTTACTCATACTGAGGGTGAAGCGTTAATCCTCGAAAATAACTATATAAAAAAATATCTTCCAAAATATAATATTTTACTTCGTGATGATAAATCCTACCCATATTTACTCATTACCGATCATAAACATCCAAAATTAGGTGTTCATCGCGGTGGTAAAAAAATTAAAGGGGAATATTTCGGCCCATATCCAACCGTTGGTGCTGTTTGGGAAAGTTTGCGTTTAATGCAAAAACTGTTTCCAGTTCGTCAATGTGAAGATAGCTATTATCGTGCTCGCAGTCGTCCCTGTTTACAGCATCAATTAAGTCGTTGTTCAGCCCCTTGTGTTGATAAAATATCAATTGATGATTATCAGCAACAAGTCGATTTGGCAAAACTATTTTTACGAGGGAAAAGCTCAACGGTTATTGATAGCCTAGTCAGTGAGATGGAACAAGCGAGCCAAATGTTAAATTTTGAGGCTGCTGCGAAATATCGTGATCAAATAGCGACACTACGACAAGTACAAAAACAGCAGTACGTCAGTGGCATTGTGGCAGAATTAGATGTTATTGGCATATACATGAACAAATCGCAGGTTTGTTTGCATGTATTATTCATACGAGATCAAAAAATCCTTGGTAGTAAAAGTTATTTTCCTAGTATTCCTGCCAACACAGAGCAAGCTGAAGTTTATGAAGCCTTTATCAGTCAACATTATTTAGGGCAAGATTTAAAAAGTGCAGCTATCCCAAAAGAAATAGTCATCAGCGATACTTTTGAAAATATTGATGAGCTTACTAACCTTTTAAGTGTGCAAGCCGATCGCCTTGTAAAAATTTCCACAAAAGTACGAAGTGAACGGGCACAGTATTTAAAATTGGCGTGTACAAATGCAGAAAACGCATTAGTGACGAGGAATAGCCATAAAGAATCCATGCAAGCACGCTTTTCAGCATTAAATGAAGTCTTTGAATTAGATAATGGTATCAATAGAATTGAATGTTTCGATATCAGTCACACCATGGGACAGCAAACCGTTGCATCAAATGTGGTATTTAATCAAGAGGGCCCTTTGAAAAGTGACTATCGTCGTTATAACGTTTATGGAATAACACCCGGCGATGATTATGCTGCAATGTCATTTGCACTAAATAAACGCTATGGAAAAGTGACGTCCATGGAGAATATGCCAGACATTGTCTTTATAGATGGGGGGAAAGGACAATTATCTAGAGCGGAAGAATTTTTCGCAAAGCTTCAGGCAGAGATAAAATTAGAAAAAATTCCTTTATTGGTCGGTGTTGCTAAAGGAGAAGGGCGAAAACCAGGACTTGAAACTTTGATATTAGCAGGAAGCCATCAACTAATTTCCTTACCATCTACTTCATCTGCGCTACATTTAGTACAGCATATTAGAGATGAATCACATCGCTTTGCTATTACTGGTCATCGGGCTAAACGTCAAAAAGCCAGTAAAAAATCTACACTCGAATCTATTGAAGGAATTGGCGCAAAAAAACGTCAAGCCTTATTAAAATATTTAGGTGGCCTACAAGAAGTTATGCAAGCAGATAGATCTACGCTTGAAAAAGTTCCAGGTATTAGCAAAATACTAGCGGAAACTATTTATAACGCATTACATGAAAAATAAGTTCCCCCTTACCTTTAGATAAACCTTCAAATTTAAGTTTACCCATAATTTCTATTTTATTGATAAAAATTTTCGTCTCTGTCTTAATCTGTGTAGAATGTGGCAACGCTTTTTTGTTTTAGTAGTAAAATTTATTTATGTGGACTATTCCAAACCAAATCACCATGTTCCGGATAATCTTAATACCTGTATTTTTAGTGGTATTTTATTTACCTGTGTCGTGGAATCATTTCGGCGCGTTTGCCGTATTCTGGCTTGCATCTATTAGTGATGCACTTGATGGCTACCTAGCACGTAAACTTAATCAATCATCAGCTTTCGGCGCATTTATTGATCCCGTGGCTGATAAGTTAATGGTTGTTGCCGCATTAGTGTTACTTATACAAGACTATCAACTATGGTGGATTTCCATTTCTGCCATTTTAATGATTGCTCGTGAAATCTTTATCAGCGCATTACGTGAGTTTATGTCTTCACGTGGAAAACGCGACGAAATAGCTGTTTCACAAATGGGAAAATATAAAACTGCAGCACAAATGTTAGGAATTATGGGATTAATTTGGCAACCTGATTATGATATTCCGTTAATTTTGTTTTATTTCCCACATGAATTACTCATGTTTATAGCTTATTTCTTTTATGCGATAGCAACAGTGCTTACTTTTTGGTCAATGATCTCTTATTTTAAAGTAGCTTGGCCTGAATTAGCCAAACAAGATAGCTAGAAATTGATGATTTTAGTCAAAAAAACGTCAAATTAGCCGCTTTTTGAGCAGTCTAAATTAAATTGAAATTAAATTGTTGACTACAAATAATTTCAATGTAGAATGCGTCCCAAGTTGACAGGGAGTCAGCAGATGAAGCGGCTGTAGCTCAGCTGGTAGAGCATCACGTTGCCAACGTGAATGTCACGAGTTCGAGTCTCGTTAGCCGCTCCAATTTAAGTTTTTATAGTTTTGTTATTGTCAAATGTTAAAAATTTGGCGGGTTGGCAGACTGGTTATGCTGCGGATTGCAAATCCGTCTACCTCGGTTCGACTCCGGGACCCGCCTCCACTTCTTTTTATAAAGAATGGATAAGTAAAGGAATTAGTTTAAATACTAATAAGTAGGGAACCAATCTCTACTATAAAAAAGAATTATCCGATGCCCGGGTGGTGGAATTGGTAGACACAAGGGATTTAAAATCCCTCGCTCTTAGAGTGTGACGGTTCAAGTCCGTCTCCGGGTACCACCTTTCTTCTTGTGAAGTTAAAGAGGGTAGTTTGATGGTTGTATGTTGGCGCATACAAATAAAATAAAAGAATCTTGTTCTATAACAAGAAGTGAAGCGGCTGTAGCTCAGCTGGTAGAGCATCACGTTGCCAACGTGAATGTCACGAGTTCGAGTCTCGTTAGCCGCTCCAAATCTTTTATTTAAGTAATATCTAGGTAATTAAATAGTTATCGTAATCTATGAAGCGGCTGTAGCTCAGCTGGTAGAGCATCACGTTGCCAACGTGAATGTCACGAGTTCGAGTCTCGTTAGCCGCTCCAATCTTTGTTTTCTTGTTTTTACAGGAGTAATAAAGTTAGTAGGGAACCAATCTCTACTCAAAAAAGAATTATCCGATGCCCGGGTGGTGGAATTGGTAGACACAAGGGATTTAAAATCCCTCGCTCTTAGAGTGTGACGGTTCAAGTCCGTCTCCGGGTACCACTTTTCTTTTTTAATATGATAATTAATAATATTTGTCTAATCTACGAAGCGGCTGTAGCTCAGCTGGTAGAGCATCACGTTGCCAACGTGAATGTCACGAGTTCGAGTCTCGTTAGCCGCTCCAAATTTAGCTTGTAATAAGCTGAAGAGTGTATCACTCAAATCTCTTAGTTAAATAAGAGTTAGTAGGGAGCCAATCTCTACTTTAAAAAGAATTATCCGATGCCCGGGTGGTGGAATTGGTAGACACAAGGGATTTAAAATCCCTCGCTCTTAGAGTGTGACGGTTCAAGTCCGTCTCCGGGTACCACCTTTATTACAGCAACATCTATTCAGTTATTCCAAAAAATTATATTTCTGCAAGTCTTACTCCATATGTTTTAGTCATAATTTATCAAGTACAAACCTACTCTAATATTTCCGTTAAAAATCATCAGTTATTAACAGCAATAATTTATTTCGAAATTATACCCAAAAGTCTTTATACCGAATTATGACACGTTGAAATGTTCATAAAACAACCATTTAGTAACCACTACCAGTCATATTGGCACAGGTATGAACCGTAATTCTCCTGTCCCAGTCCTGTTCAACAAGTTCAACACCTGCTGTTCCTGTCCATACTGGGCGTTTAGGTTTTTAATTTGGGAGAGAGCTGATGCGAAATCAAACATAAGCAATAAGTTAATAGCAAAAGTTCATTGTTTATCATTTTGCTTAAAGGCTAACAAAGTGCCAATTATAGACACTAGCTATTGGTTGAACTTTAGGTCAGTTCGTCGCTATATAGACCGTTTGGCTACAAATGAATGGTTAACAATTCACCATATAACTACAATTAAGTTTTCACATCATAATGGCAAGTATGAGCCTAATATAGAAGTCGTTAACAAAACTTGATTTCTAGCTCACTTAGTACCCATTGCAGAGATTTAATAATTTGCTAAATTAGTTAATTTACACTATTTTCAGTAAATGAGTGTTTTAAAAGCCCAACGGCTAAATAAACGAATATTCCGGCAATTGTATAAAATACTTTTCCTACGTTATGGACAATATTAAAAAATGCTTCGTACTTATTTTACTGATAGCCTTGTCAAATTAGTATTATATAGCTGCATTTTATTTTCTCCATTAAGCTACGCAGATAAGAGTGAAAACCTCAAATTAAGCTTTAAACACATCAACAAACCTCAGCTAGATTCTCTTGGCGAAGTGTGGGATATCGCTCAAGATCAACAAGGGTTTATGTGGTTTGCTGGCAGCGCTGGCCTAGCTCGTTATGATGGTTATTCCGTAAAAGTTTATCAACATGAAGCAAATAGTATTAATAGTTTAAGCAATAGTTTTATCTTAGATATTTTGATAACTCGCTTAGGTCAGCTTTGGATTGCAACATATGGTGGCGGCCTTAATCTTTATAACCCACTCACTGACAGTTTTGTTCGCTATCGACATCACCCCAATAATTCAAATAGCCTTAGCAATGATACTGTATTTTCACTAGCGGAAAGCCATGACGGCAAAATATGGCTAGCTACTGATGGTGGTGGGCTTAACCTATTTGATCCTAAAAAAGAGACTTTTATTCATTTTCACGCCAAAGAACCTGGTGAAAATCAAATGCCTAGTAATAACTTACGATACGTCTTTGAGGATCATCAAGGCATTGTTTGGTTGGGCACTTTTACTGATGGCTTGATCCGATTCGACCCAAACACTAATGATATCAAGCAGTACAAGTTTGATAGTAGTGATGAGAATAGTTTAAGTAACAACAATGTATTGAAGATCTATGAGGATAAAAAACAACAATTATGGTTAGGTGGTATAGATGGTGGTTTAAGTCGACTAGATAAAATAACTCAGCAATTTATTCGTTATCAATATAACCCTGATGATGATAGAAGTTTAGGGGGGAATAATGTTTATGACATAGTTGAAGATAAACAAGGTGTTTTATGGATAGGGACAGATGGTGGTGGCCTAAATAAGTTTAATCCTAAGACAAATAAATTTATACGGTATAAGAATACACCTACCAGCACTAAAAAATTACTAAGTAATAAAATCCGCAGCCTTTACCTAGATAAAGATGATGATTTGTGGCTTGGTCATTTTCCAAGCGGAGTATCAAAAATAGATCCTTATGCTTCATCATTTATTAATTTTCAACACAACCCCTTCATTGCAAACAGTGTTAGCAATAATGGCATATTGGCAATAGAGGAAAACAAATTAGGTGATTTATGGATTGGAACCGAGAAGAGTCTGAACTATCTTAATCGAAAAACAGGTAAATTTAGCCATTATATTCACGATGAAAATATACCTAATAGCCTATCAGCACCCGCTGCATTATCTTTATTGAAAGATAATCAGGATGGGCTCTGGATAGGAACTTGGAGTGGAGGTTTAAACTATTTCAATATAAAAACACGCAAGTTTAGCCATTATTTACCAGAGGAAAATAACGCAGATAGCTTACAGAGTAAAAATATTTTTTTACTTTTTAAAGATAATGATAAAGGCATTTGGTTAGGTACATGGCGAGGCGGTCTTAATTATTACAACCTAGCGACAAAAATATTTACTGCGTATAAACATGATGCGCAAGATTACTCAAGCATTACTACAGGCCAGATTAGGTCTATCTATCTTGACCGGCAAAAGAACTTTTGGATAGGTACCGATAATGGCCTTAATATAATGGATCGCTCAACTGGAACATTTAAGCATTATCTGCACAACCAAGATGATAAATTCAGCATTAGTTCAAATAGAATAAAAAGTATATTTGAAGACTCAAAAGAAAATTTGTGGATTGGTACCGATACTGGTCTTAATTTATTTGATCGAAAAACTGAAAAGTTTACTTCATACACAAAGAGAGACGGTTTACCTAATGATACCATCATCGCAATATTAGAAGATAATCAAGGGTATTTATGGATGAGCACCGAGCATGGACTTTCACGTTTTGATCCTGACACTGAAAAATTTCGTAATTACGATGTCAACCATGGCTTACCGGGGAATGTCTTTAACCGCCCAGCCTACCTAAAAACTCAGAAAGGTGATCTAGTGTTTGGTAGTACCAAAGGTATAACTATTTTTGATCCTACAAAGATTTTTCAAGATAATTCGCTGCCAACAGTGATATTGACTGAATTTAAATTGTTTAACCAGCAAGTAAAAATTGGAGGCAGTGACTCATCCTTAAAACGAGCTATTAATTATAGTGAGGCTTTAACGTTAAGACATGACCAGTCGGTATTTTCACTGACTTTTGCAGCTCTCAACTTTCGAATTCCAGAAAAAAATCAATATGCTTACAAACTTGAAGGATTTGAAAATAATTGGAATTACGTCGGTAATCAGCGCACTGCAACTTATACCAATCTAGATGCAGGAGATTATGTATTTCGTGTCAAAGCAGCAAACAGCGATAATGTGTGGAACGAGCAAGGAACATCACTTAAAATCACTGTATTACCGCCATTGTGGGAAACTTGGTGGGCATATCTCTCATACGGTTTATTTTTATTGAGTTTAGTTTTTACCTTTATACATTCGCAACGAAAAAAGGTGATTTTTGAACAAAACGTTAATATGCAATTAGAAAGAAAAGTAGTAGAGCGTATGTCTGATATTATCAAACTTGGTGAAATAGGTAAGGAACTTACAACAAACTTGGATAGTGAGCAGACTTTTGAAAAAGTTTACAGTCAGGTCAGTGCCAGGCTTGATACTCATGTTTTTGCAATATATCTTTATTCACAAGAAGAAGACGTACTAAATGAAGTTTATGTAATGGAAGCTGGTAAACGAGATATTGGAATAAAATACTCCATGAACGAAACTGAACGCCTCGCGGTTTGGTGTGTTCTTGAAAAACGAGAACTGATAACTAACAACTTTATACAAATACTCGATTTTGTTAGTTCTGCTTTGCCACCGAAAAAGGGTGATCAACCAGAGTCGATAGTATATCTACCACTGATAGTAAAGGATAGTGTCGTAGGCTGCCTGACAGTGCAAAGTCAACACCCCAATGCTTATTCATCAAGTCAAATAGAATTTCTTCGAGCATTGGCAAGTTACACAGCAATTGCACTTGATAATGCAGGTGTTCACCAGCAGCTGAGTCAGGCTCATGAGTCACTTAAAGAAACTCAACGACATCTTGTATTGACTGAGAAAATGACATGCTTAGGTACACTAACAGCGGGAGTTGCACATGAAATTAATAACCCCACTAATTTTGCTCATGCCGCTGCATATTTGATGAATGATGAAATTTTAAAAATTAAACAATTCTTAAAACAGTTAGCTGGTGGTGATGATGCCGAACCTGAAGTACTGGAATCTCTTGAGAATCAATTTTCTAAATTGGTTGAACTTACAAAGACAACTTTTGCTGGAACAGCACGAATTAAAACGATCGTTGAAGATCTACGAACCTTTGCTCGTTTAGATGATGCAAAGCAAGAGCAAGTTGACGTTTCTGAATTAATTAACTCAACAAAACACCTTGTAAGATCCCAATATGATGCAGTTGTAATAGATGTAAATGTAGAATACGAAAAATTATTAACTTGTTTTCCTTCAAAGCTCAGCCAAGTCTTTATGAATATCATCGTTAATGCTTGTCAGGCAATTGAAACAATGAAAAAAGAAACCCCCTCGATAGTTGGAAAGATCGATATAACGGTAGCTGAAATAAACGATTATCTGTACCTTGAATTTCAAGACAATGGCTGTGGCATGAATGAAGAAACGGTTAAAAAAGTATTTGATCCTTTCTTTACTACTAAGGATGTCGGGAGTGGAACAGGGCTTGGTATGGCAATTTCTTTTGGAATCATAGAAGAACATGATGGCATGATTGATATTACTTCAACTATAAATGAAGGCTCATCATTAACGATAAAACTACCAATATAATAGTTTATTTAAATTAATTTTTCAGGAGTGAAAATGTCAATTTCTATAAATAAATTTAACGTTATACGTAGATTTATCCGCTTTAGACCATAGTAACTAACATTAATGATCTGAGTTTGGTATTAAACACAATAAAATCAGTGGTTAATGTTTACAAAATCGACTTAAGACGATTTTGAAATCCCTCGCTCTTAGAGTGTGACGGTTCAAGTCCGTCTCCGGGTACCACCTTTTTATGACTTATATGTTATAAAAATCTATAGGTAACATCATAAAACTCCCGCATTTATCTTCATTGAAAACTATTGAGTTATTGCTCTTACTTTCGCTAGATATTAACTTTATATGCCAAGAAAACGTCTTGGTCTGAATATATATTGTTTGATTTTTAATCTGTATTTCTGAAAATCTCTGGTCATCCTACTGTCCATATCAGTTTAACAACTTCTATACTTGCCATAAGATCGGGTGAACTTCCTATAGTAAATGAAAGCGTAATGCATTTGGATAAATGCTTAATTAAAAAAAGATAAAATGGTATAAACTTGTTATTAAGCTATTATAATTGTTATGGAATTTTACAATTGCATAGTTCTAAACTATAAATCAAATATTTCATACATGAAGCTATATTGTAAAAGGATGTTTTTATTGCAAATTTTAACAAACAGACAAAGACATTTTTTAGTAATATTACTTGCACTATCCTTACTTGTGTTCAAAGCAATTCCCCCTGCTTTTAGCGAAGAGTCTCCCTTACCTTTAACTGAGGTGAAATTACAACTTCATTGGAAACATCAATTTGAATTTTCTGGCTTTTATGCAGCCATTGAAAAAGGATATTTTAGAGAATATGGCATCAAGCTTTCATTTAATACTTATAAGAATAATGATAATTATATACAAAACGTTTTAAGTGAAAGGATTGAATTTGGTCTTGCTGGACCTGGTATCATTCAAGATTATCATAATAATATAGATGTGAAACTATTAGCCAATTATTACAAACGCAGCCCGCTTATACTAATAACACAGCCCGAAATCACCTCTATAAAACAACTTGTAAATAAAACTATTCATGGCAAAAGTGAATTACTTTATTCTGGTGGTATCAGAGAAATGTTTAATTTATATAACATTGATCCTTTGAGTATTAGCACAACATTAAACGGTAGCTCAATTGAGTTATTTAAAAACAAAAAAATCAGTGGGATTTTAGCTTTCTCTACTAACGAACCTTTTCAACTTGCACAACAAAACATAGCGTTTAAAGTACATACTCCTAATGAATTCGGTTTATTCACTCAAGATTTAAACTTATTTACTTCTGGAGGTTTTGCTAAAAACAATCCTGAATTAGTGAAAAACTTTATCAAAGCAGTAAACAAGGGCTGGGCATACGCAATAAAACATCCTGATGAAATTATTCAGTTAATTAAGTCTAAATATAATGAACAGAATAAATCTATTGCAGCGCTTCAATATGAAGCTCGAGAATCAATAAAGCTGATGTCAACGGAAATATACCCGATAGGGTCTATTCAAAAGAATCAAATAATTTCCATTTCAGAAAGCATGCTTGCCAACAAAACAATCAAAAGAATTAGAAATATCGATAAGTTATTATTTGAATCTAATGTTGAAAGAAACACCGACAAAGAGTTATTGGCCTTACTAACAAAAGAGGAATTAGAATATCTAAAAGCCCATCCGATTATCACTGCTCAAAGTGACACAGATAACCCTCCTTTTAATTATCCTGTAGCAGATAAACCTTCTGGATATAGTATAGATCTGATCACTAAGATAGCTGAAATGCTAAATATAAAAGTAGAATTTATTGAAAACAAAACTTGGTCAGAATATGTGACTATGTTTAAGCAGAAAAAACTAGAAATATTGCTCAATATTATTAATACACAGCAGCGACAAAAATTTGCTAATTTCACTTCTGACTTTGCTGAAATACCAACCTTTGCAGTTATTAGAAATAATAAAAATATTGATATTGCAAATCAAATAAATATAGTTGGGATGCGTATTGCACTAATAGATGGTTACGCCATAAATGACTCAATTAAAAACGCACTTCCAAACTCTACATTTATTTCAGTAAAAAATGTTAGTGAAGCATTGAAATTATTGACAACTCTTCAAGCCGATATCTATTTTGAAGTAGCTTCAGTTATAAATTATCACATTAAAAACAAGTTCATTCCAAATTTACAACTTATTCCTGTAGCTGATGATATAAAACTTATTAATCAAAATTTAAGCTTTGCCACACATAAAGATAATGAAACTCTAAGAAATATTTTACAAAAAGCTATGAATGCTATACCTGCAATTGAACAAATTAGATTGAAAGAAAAATGGTTTGTTCAAAATGAAATAGAAAATGATTCAAAATTAACTTTAACAAAAGAAGAAGAAGATTATATCGCGAAAAATTCACCTTTCATTTTTTGTCGACAAAATATAACAGGCTATGATGGAAGAGATGTGAAAGTTTTTGACTTCATTACTCGTGATATAGGAATAAAAGTTGAATTAAGTGAACTCATGTCATGGAATGTTGCTTTAAATGCACTAAAAGATAATAAATGTGACATTTTAACTACTGCTACAGCAACAGTTGAAAGGCGTAAGGTATATAACTTCACTCCAGCCTACACACGAATAAAAGAAGCCATAGCAACCAAAAAAAATAAAGAAATGATAAGCGATTTATCAGATCACTTAAGTGAAAAGTTTGTCATTGTTAAAGGACATGCTTTAATTAAATCACTCAAAAATGAATATCCAACTATTAAATTAATTGAGGTAAATACCTCTGTAGAAGCAGTCACACTCTTAAAAAGTAATAAAGTTTTTGGTTATATTGATGCTGAATGGTCTCTCAAAAGCCTACTCAATGAAGATAAGGAGAACAACCTTAAAATCAATGGCCAGTTACGAGACAAATTTGATGATCTCCAGTCAATAGCAACAAGAAAAGAAGATGTTTTACTTAATAGTATTTTATCAAAAGCAGTATCATCCTCAGATAAATTAGGAATTGCTAAGGTTGTGACAGACGCTTTTAAATTTCAGATTAATAAAGCTATTGAGTTTACTGATGAAGAAAAGCAACTTTTAGCTTCAAGAGATATTGTAATATGTCATTCTGATAACATAACCTTATGGAATGAAATATTTGAGCTAATTACAACAAACTCCAAAATAAAACTCATAACAAATAAAAAATCAACCTGGAATAAGTCGTTAATAAGATTGGCCAGTGGAGAGTGTGATATTTTACCTGAAGCTACAGAGACAGTAGAAAGAAAAAAATCGATGTTATTCACCTCTAATATTTACCAAGATAAAAGAGTCATTACAACCTTAATAAATCAACCTTATATTACTAATATAGAAACTCATTTAGATAAAGTATTTGCTATTCAAACGGGAAATACCCTTATAGAGCAAATAAAAACTGAATATCCTCAAATAAAAATATTGCAATCAAATTTGAATATTGATGCTTTAGAAGCCGTACAAAATAAACAAGCTTTTGCTTTTATAAGTGGTATTACAGAGTTAGGAACTACTATGAATGAGTATGCAATAACAAATCTCAAAATAGCAGGTTCTTTACCTGATAAATATAACGATAAGTGGACACTTGCAACCAGAAAAGACGATGTTGTTCTCCACAGTATTTTCAATAAATTATTAAAAGCCTCAGATAAGAAAACAATTCGTAAAATAATTGCAGGTCAATTTACAGTTAAATATGAAAAAGGTATTGATTACACATTAGTATGGCAACTCTTAATTATTGCACTAATTATATTAACAGCCATTATTTTCTGGAACCGTCATTTAACTAAACTTAACTTACAATTAGAAAAAGCAAAAATCGCCACAGAGGAAGCACAAAAAACGATAATGATTCAAGAAAAAATGTCTTCTTTAGGTACCTTAACCGCAGGCGTTGCTCACGAAATCAATAATCCAGTAAACTTTACTCATGCTGCGGTTTATATGATGAAAGAAGAAATCATTAAAATCAAAGTGTTTTTGAAAGAACTTGCGGGTGGTGACAAAGCCGATGAAAAAGTATTGCAGTCTTTTGAAGGTAAGTTTGCAAAGTTAATTGATCTGACTAATACGGCAACTGAGGGGAGTAACAGAATAAAGACCATCGTTCAGGAATTACGTTTATTCTCAAGACTAGATGATGAAGAACAAGAGAAAATAACTTTAGCTGCTATTATTAAATCAACAACTCATTTGGTAAACACTCAATTTAATGATATTGATATAGACCTTGATGTAGTTTCAGATCCTTTAATCAAAGCTTTTCCTGCAAAACTCAGCCAAGTGTTTATGAATATTATTGTCAATGCCAGTCAAGCGATAGAAACAAGAAAGCAAGAAGATAGTCAGTTAATAGGCCAAATTCACATTTCATTATTTGACAAAAACAACTATGTTTATATTGAGTTTAGCGATAATGGCTGTGGTATGGATGAAGAAACACTGAAAAAAGTATTTGACCCTTTCTTTACCACTAAAGATGTGGGGAGTGGAACAGGTTTAGGAATGGCTATCTCTTTTGGTATTATTGAAGAGCACGGCGGCTTAATTGAAATAAATTCAAAAGTAAATGAAGGTTCTTCTTTAACAATCAAATTACCAATAAAATGGGAATGAATTATATAGAAGTAATATATTTACACCTCTCAGGAGTAAAAAATGCCAGTTTTTGATATTAACAACATACCTCAAGAGCTTGCTAAACTCAAACGAGATAATAATTATTTAGCACAGCAAAATAATGTTGGCTTAATCAAGCTTGATTTCGATTTTTTTTTAAAAAGTAAATGATGATCACGGGCATGATGCGGGCGATAAAGTATTAATTAAATTTACTAACGTTTTACTAGAAACCTGTCGTGAATCAGACTGAGTAGTGAGGTGGGGAGGTGAAGAATTTATTATTGTTGCTAGAGGATTAACCCCTGATGGACTTGAACAATTAGCAGAAAGGATTCAACGAAATATTGAATCCCAAGCATTTGATATAGGCCTTGATAACCCCATTTATAAAACATGTTTACTCGGTATTACATCATATTCCTTTATAAGTAATAATATTGATGAGCTGCCTTGGGATCAAACCATCAATTTAGCGAATGTTGGCTTATTTATCGCTAAAAATAATGGTAGAAATAGTTGGGGTAGGTTGTTTGAAAATAATATACAGCAGCCAGAGGATATTTATGAAGAGGCAATAAAGAACCTTAAGCAATTAATCGATAATGGCTCTATATCTTATACAACTAACCTTACAAAAGAAGATATAAATTTTTAAAGTTTTTTCTTACACAAAGAATTTAAAATCCCTCGCTCTTAGCGTGTGACGGTTCAAGTCCGTCTCCGGGTACCACCTTTTTACTGAATAATCTGTTCAGTTATTTTATACCTCTGCAAACTCTATTCTACAATACTTATAACAAAAGTCATTCAGTACAAAATACGCTAAATACTTCGTTAAAATCATTGAATATTAATACTCATTATTTATCTTGAAATTACAACGATAAATATTTATAACGCGTAGGTTGTCGATTTTGAACCGTTATACGACGTAAAAATGCAGATGCGCAGATATCATATAGTCAGCTGCTGTATTAACGACTATGACAATCTATTTAACCACCAGACCTTCGAGACTTCCACCTCTAATATCACAAGAAATTAAATACAGTGAAATTATAGTCCCACATCACTTTCAATACTTAAGTTGACCCTGTTATTAGTTGCTTGATATATTGCACAAAACTACTTGTTGAATATATTTCATCCTGTACTATATTAGTACTATTATAGAGTTAGAATTGAGTTAGTCTTTTGTGAGCAATATAAATATTTTGAAATTAATTGTGAGTCTATATTTTTGTCGGTCAATCTTTTAAGGGTGTTATGAAATTTGACCAGTTAATCATTATTGTTTGCATGTTTTTTGGTTCTGTTAGTGTTATAGCTGAAGAGAATAATGTTATTACATTGGCAGCAGGTGAGTGGCTTCCTTACTCAGGTAACGATATAAAAGGAGGAGGGGTGGCTACGACCATACTCAGAACAGCTTTAAGAAAGGCTGGTTTTGATTTACAGGTTGATATCTTGCCTTGGACTCGAATGGGGCAGCAAGCCGCTGATAAATACTACCAGGGCTACTTTCCTTCAATTAATTGTGAGTCATCACAAGGCATAAATATGATCGCCTCAGACGCGATCAGTGAAACGGTACTTGGTTTTGCAGTAACAACGGATGCAGCCTTGAAATGGAGCAAGTTATCTGACCTGGCAGGTAAAAACATTGGTATGGTAAGAGGGCAATATATACCTGATGATTTGCAGGTTTTCATTCAAAACAAAATAATTCGCCAGCATTTAGTTGCGACAGATATTCAGAATTTATTAAAACTACAGTACAAACGCATTGACTTAGCGCTAATTGATGAAAGCGTCTTTTATTATCTTTTAGTTAAAAATGTAGATTTAGCCGGAAAAGTAAAATTTCACCCGAAAGTACTTGCTGAACAGCCCCTTTATGCCTGTTTTCCAGATACAGCTGAAGGAAATAAAACTCGTCAAATATTAAATAACGCTTTAAAGGATATTGATCTTGATAGTATTCCGTATGAATTATTTTAAATTTTGACAGAGGCTAAGCTTATGAGTTAACTCCAAAATGTCTTTAAGTATGATGTATGATGTATGAAGTAGTAAGTACTCAAACTTCAAGTGAGCTTTCAAGCAGGGCAAAAGTAAATTGATACAACAATGAATTATCTAACGCTAACATGGAAGCTACATTATGTTTCAAGATAACAAATCAAATAAAATAGTCTCGAAGCGCTTAAAGCTCATTATTATCCTCTGTAGTTTTGTTATTTCATTCGTGATTGCAGCCGATGACTCAACGAGAGAGCGCAAAATTAAAATTGCTGGTTTCGGGGCAACCTCAGGCACTTTACAATCTTTAGGTATCAATAGCAGAGCGGTACTAGAAGCCGCTGTGGAACAAATAAACATCCGAGGTATTACTACTGGGGATGGTGTCACCGCTGATTTAGATTTATCTTATTATGATTCAGCATGTAATGTGGATACCGCAACTTCTGTCATTAATAAAATTATAGAGACAGATGCTATAGTGGGAATGGGACCCACTTGCTCTGGCGTTGCTGAAGTCATATATGGCCATTTTCAAAAGAAAGTCGATAGCCTCGATGACTCAGGGTTACAATTTCCTATTTTGGCGGACACGCCGATGAAAATAGGGCTGGCTAAAAAGTCAGAATGGGTCTTTCGTAACGTGGCCAACGAATGGGTTATGTACGATAAGTTATTTGATTGGGTTCAAACAAAATACCCTAATTTGAAAACATACCACGCGGGTATCGAAATTGATCAGGGGCATTCAAAAGCAACGTGGTCTAAGGTGATTAAAGTCCACGCAGATAAACACGGCTATAAGCAAGTGGGTGAAGAACATTGGTCCATGAGAGATACAAGTTTTTCCGTTCAAAGCCGAAAATTTAGCCAGTCAAACGCCGATATCATTATCATTTCTGCCCACCCTCCCACTACTTGCGGAATTCTCAAAGAATTGGCTCTTCAAAAAATCACACCAAAAATACTGATTGGCCTAACTAGCTCCGCTAGCCCAGAAACGGCATTGCTTTGTACTGATGCTGCAGAAGGTATCACTATCCCAACGAGTTTTTATCCCGCGTCACCTTTGGCCAGAAAAGTCGTAAGACAAGCGGCTCTTAAAGGAGGAAATGTTGATTTACATAGCGCTGCTGCTTGGGAAAATGCAGAGATCATTAAAAGGATTATTCAGGATACTGGCATTATAGGAAAGCCTGAAACCTTAAAAGAAGATCGACGCAAAATGCGTGATGGTCTAGCCGCACTTAAAAGTACTAAGGGACTGTTAGGAATAATTGAGAGAACTGCAGATGGCGAAGCTATGAAACCTTACTTTATCGTTCAGTTAATCGGCGGTGAGTGGAGTGTTGTCCATAATCCAAATTAGACAAATTTACCTTTAATGATGATATTTCTTCAAAATTGTATCGATGGTTTCATGATTGGTGGGTTCTATGCCTTGTTTGCACTGGGGTTCACCTTAATGTTTGGTGTCATGAAATGGACTAATCTGGCTTATGGATCCTGCATTATGCTTGGGGTCTTTAGTGGTATTTGGATGCATTTACATTTTCAACTTGATCTGTTCTGGATCTTTTTTGTCATCATTTTGATTACGGTTATTGCTGGGTATTATGTAGAGCGCTTGTGTTACCGATGGCTTCCTAAAAAAGCATTTATGGCAATGATGGTATCCAGTTTCGCTATTTGGATGCAATTAGATGAAATTGTCAGGATCTATTTTCCTAGCCGAAGTTATCCTTTTCCAAGATTAATGGATAATGACCTAATGATGATCGGTCCTTTGATGTTCAAAGCAGAGGGCCTATTGATATTGGTTATTTGCGGTTTGCTTGCCGGCACTATCTTTCTGTTTCTCTATAAAACTAGATATGGGCTCGCAATGAGGGCAGTGTCTGAAGATCCAGTAGCCTCTCGATATGTTGGTATCAATATGCCATCCATTCTCTTGGGAACGAGTATTATAGCTTCTGTCATAGGCGGTATCGCCGGTTTTCTGATGGCCACAAGCGACGCTCAGGTAAGTACAGAATTTGGTCTTTGGGTGACTTACAAATCTCTTATTGCTATGACGTTGGCTGGCTTGGGATCCATCCGGGGAGCCGTGCTTGGAGGTATCATTTTAGGTGTGATTGAAGCCAACAGTCTTTGGTATCTCGGCGCTGAATACCGAGACTTGGTATCATTTATGTTATTTTTTATCGTTCTGGTGATATTACCTGGTGGCCTGCTGGGTACAGCGAAAGAGCAGAAAGCGAGAGCCGCAGTGAGACGAGGATAAATGGATAGTTACATGCTGAGCGTATTATCGAATATTGGAATGATATCGTTCTTAGCTTTATCAGCATATTTACTGTTATTGGTTGGTAAGGTGTCTTTCGGCCAGCAGGCATATTTTGCAATTAGTGCATATGTGTCAGCAATGGCAACGACCCTATGGGGCTGCCCACTATGGTTGGCTTTATTTTTTGGGGCAATCTCCGCTGGCATTTCAGCGACTTTAGTGAGTATTCCTACACTTAGGCTAAAAGGTTTTTATTTTTCCGTAGCAACCTTGGCTTTCGCTGAAATGATACGTTTGGGGCTCGTTATTTTTAAGTACCAAGTGGAGATTGATGGCGAATTAGTTGGACCAGAGGGCTCAATTGGTTTCCGAGGTATTCGTTATATCTACGATCATAACTTCTCATCAGTGGAGTATTTATGCCTTATCTACGGCTGCTTACTGGTCGTGATTGGATTAATGATTTTTTGGGAACACTCTCGAATTGGCTCCATTATTCGCATGACTGGAGCAGACGAGTTATTAACTGAAATGCAGGGGATCAACGTTAAGCTAGTCAAAGTCCTAACTGCTGGTTTCGCAGGAACTATTGCAGGACTTGGAGGAGGGTTATATGCACACTATCTTACCTATGTTGGACCAGAAATGTTTGGTGCTATGTTAGGGGTACATGCCGTGTCGTATGGCTTAATTGGCGGTTTAGGTACAACGTTCGGGCCATTACTTGGGACCTTATTAGATTTTGTATTTTTAAAGTCTGCGGTTTTCTCAGAGTACCGGATGATTATCTTTGGTGGCATTGTTGCTGTGTTGCTGATATTTAAACCTCGCGGTCTGCTTGATGAAGCATTGCTATACAAAATACGTCAAAAATTAAGGAAGCCGTCATGGAAATAAAAGGTTCCTCATGATCCATATTGAAAATCTCAACATGTATTTTGGCGGAATTCATGCTATTGAAAATTTCTCATTGAAAGTTAATAACGGTGAGATTATGGGATTGATTGGTCCTAATGGTTCAGGAAAAACTACATTATTAAATGTAATTACTGGAATATATCAACCACAAAGCGGACAAATAAGTGTCCAAAATAAGAACATAACTGGTTTAGCGCCAGATCAAATCGCAAAATTTGGTATAGCGAGGACTTTCCAAAATATTCGTTTATATCCTCACATGAGTGTGTTTGATAATGTATGGGTAGGGCAGCACGTTTCGAAGGAAGTTTCATGGTCAGATTGGTTTTTACCGAACGTCTCCAAAGAAAAGCAATGCAGACAAAGAGTACTGCACTTTTTGGAATTAACAGGGTTAATTAGTCGACGAGATGATCTAGCTGAATCCTTGAGCCTTGTTGAACAGCGTCGCTTAGAGTTGGCCCGTGCACTGGCTCATGAACCATCTTTTATCTTAATTGATGAACCAACAGGAGGCATGAGTGCCAACGAAACTCAAGATATGCTGGACTTAATAGATTTGACTGTCAGATCTAAAATGACCTGTATTGTGATTGAACACAATATGGAAGTAATAACACATCTATGTGATCAAGTTTGTGTCGTCAATTTTGGGAAAAAAGTAGCAGAAGGATCACCAGATGAAGTTTTTCGAGATCCTTTCGTGCAAGAAATTTATCTAGGGCGGGAGGAATAGCCCTATGTTGAATATTCAAAACCTGAGTGTTCGTTATAATAAGATTAATGCTGTCAACGCTGTAAATCTTGAGGTCTTTGAGGGGGAAATAGTCGCCTTGTTAGGTAAAAATGGTTCAGGGAAAAGCTCAATTCTGAATGCAATATGCGGTATCGTTCCTCATCAGGGGACTGTGCATTTCAATGGGAAACTAATAAGTGGACTTCCACCTCATCAGATCCTGAATAGAAAAATTTCAATTGTCCCTGAGGGACGCATGTTATTTTCTAACATGACAATAAAAGAGAACCTCCTAATTGGAGGCAACGGCCTCTCAACAAGTGAACTACAAAACAAACTTGAGCAAGTCTTAGAGTTATTTCCGCAACTGCGTAAACGTTTACCGGATCAAAGCTCTGCACTTAGCGGAGGGGAAGCACAGACATTAGCCATCGCCCGAGGACTCATCGCTAATCCTGATTTATTACTCTTAGATGAGCCCACTTTAGGCTTATCTCCGATAGCGAAAAAACAGTTTTTTACCTTGATAAAACAATTGAACAAACAGGGATTGAGTATTCTTATAGTAGAGCAAAATGTTCGACAAGTGTTAACCATCGCAGATCGAGGGTATATATTGGAAGGTGGATCTATTGCACTTAAAGATACGGCTCAAGGTCTGATAGACAACAAAGACTTAAATAACGTGTATTTGGGTTTACAAACATTGAGGAGTTGATATGTGGCGCTTACTTATAAATATCATAGTGGTAAACATAGTATTATTATCTTGGTCTCCCACTATCCAAGCAAGCACTGCGGGATTAATAGTTGTCACACAGTGCGAATCCACAGAAATCCAATTGTCTTATCATTGTACATTTGTTATTCAAGACAAAAAGACTAAAAAACCGGTAGATAATATAAAACTAATAATAGGGGCTGATATGCCTTCCATGCCAATGGCACATCATATTAGACCCGTTTTAGCGACAAAGACCGAAGAAATAGGGGTTTTTAATGCAAGGATTCAATTAGCCATGTACGGAAAGTGGCTATTAACCATAAAGGTTACCGGCTCTCGAAATGATATATTGGTTGACACCGTAACTTTCAATAAAACCATGCCGTTTCTCTAATATACCAACTTTATTCATCAGTTTTTACATGAAAACATATATAAACTCATTTAAAAAATACCTCTGCCCAGCAACATCGGGGAAAGCTCCATTTTATTTCGTTCTATTAAAACCATTTTGAATAGTTAAAAAATATATATCATACGATAAGTACTTTGGATGAATTATGTGAAACAATTATAGAAACTGTGCTAGTTTAAAGCGATAACTTACTTTAATTTATAAGAAATTTGGAAAACAACAATATGATAAGGATCGCGAAAAGGTCAATTACTACTTTAATGATTCTTAGTTGTTTTGCTACTCAAGCAAAGAATACAACTATTCGTGTTCTTGATGTTAATAAACAACCTCTGGCGAACATCGTAGTGTATGTTGAGCCTGAAAATAAATCTACAGTGATTCAACAGGTTTTATCTGATCGTCCTATAGCCACCATGGATCAAGTAAATCGTCAATTTCTTCCTCATATATTAGTGGTGAACAAAGACACTAAAATCGATTTTCCAAATTCAGATAAAATTAAACATCATGTTTATTCTTTTTCATCTGCAAAAACCTTTGAAATAAAATTATATAGCGATAAATTTTCTGAACCTCGTTTGTTTGATCGAGTGGGTGAAGTTACATTAGGCTGTAATATACATGATTGGATGCTAGGTTATGTTTATGTCGTTGACACCCCTTGGTTTGGGACAACTGATGTACAGGGCAATATTAATTTTGAAGTTCCGGATGGTAAATATACCCTCAAAACATGGCACCCTTTATTCCAAGAGGTTGACAAGTTTTTTTCTAAAAAATTAGATATCACGAGCGATAGCCAGTTTACCGTGAATATTAAAGCAGCAATGAATCCTCAATATTCAGCTTACGAAGAAGACGATGAATTAGATGACTATTAACCTTAAATCATTACAAAATCGTATCTTATTGCGATTTATATTTTTATTAATGACCACGATCGCGATTATTTTATTTGTCACTTTAGAGCAAACGTACCGTCACTCACAAAGCCTAATAAACAAACAATTTTCGGTAGCCCAACTCGTTTTATTAGATAAGTTAAGGAATCACAGCCGTGCCCTCTATCGTGGTATCTCACCCATTAGTAAAGATTTTACTTTAAAACAATTGGTAAATGATGTTCACAACGATCCGAGTTCGTTATTAAGTGCAATGAATAATCAGCAACGCCGTATTAAAACCGACTTCTCAGCAATGCTTTCACCAGACTCAAAAACCATGGTGAGTAACATTTCCACCTCTTTCTCTACGTGGCCACTTGAAAAAATCAGTCAGTCAGGCATAAATGTACTCGTTATTAATCATGTTCCATATGTAGTGAGGGCAGTACCCATTCGTTTAATAGAGTCTTCTGCCAACATTAATGCATGGTTAGTCATGGGCATAAAAATTAAGAAAATGATTAATGATGACTTAAAAAACATTCTAGGTTTTGATGTCACCTTAGTGATTAATGACAAAGTGGAAGTATCCACTTATCCACCTTTGAATAACCAAGATAAAAAGTTAGCGTCTAAAGCTTTCATTACTGAATTACCAAGTAGTGAAAGGGATAATATCAGCTTTAAAGGTGAGACTTTAGCTCTCTATCAATTCGATATTAATGACAATGACAATGACATAGAGAAGCTCAGTGCGATTTTCACTATTGACAAAGACCTTGCTTTCATTAGTTTTACTAATTTAGCCTCTCAACTCATTATTGCAATTTGCTTCATTATTTTACTCACCGTTTTTTTATCTTTTAGATTTTCAATTTCTATTGCTCGCCCGTTAAAAAACTTAGTCAATATTGCGCATAAAATTCAATATGGAAATTACGCAGAAATTACCCATGACGCACGGGTATCAGAAGTAAATAAACTCTCCTTTGCGCTATCTAACATGCAAAATGGCATTCAACAACGAGAGAAAGATAACCACCAACTGGCGTTTTATAGTCCTTTAACGGGTCTGCCAAATAGAAATCACTTTATTCGTACGATGAATGAGCTGATTGAAGATGCGACACAAAAATTTGCCGTAATTTTAATGGATATAGATCGTTTCAAAGAAATCAACGATACATTAGGTCATGAATATGGTGATCAAGTATTGCAAGCCATTGCAAAAAGACTTAATGACAATTTAATACATGGGGCCTATGTTGCCTACTTAGCGGGTGATGAGTTTGCAATGTTATTGCCTTGCCAAGCGTCCGTTGATATTCAACGTTTAGTTGATCCCGTGCTTAAGGTATTTGACTCTTTCTTTGAAATTAATAATATACAATTAGACGTGTCAGCTAGTTTGGGTATAGCAATGTACCCAGAAGATTCTGTTAAGGCTGATGGCTTAATGCAATTTGCAGATATCGCCCTTTATGTCTGTAAGGACAACCATAATAGCTATGAATTATTTAATCAAAAATTCAATACGCATTCGTTATTACGCTTAAATTTAATGTCAGAATTACGTGGGTCACTTGAGAATGGCGATTTACAATTGCATTATCAACCACAAATAGAAATAGCGACTAATCAGGTTAAAAGTATTGAATGTTTAGTACGTTGGCATCATCCTGAACATGGTTTCATTTTCCCAGATGACTTCATTCCGTTGGCAGAGCAAACGGGTAACATTCGCTACTTAACAAAGTGGGCTATTGAAGAAGCATTGAAGCAACATAATCATTTAAAAGATAATGGCTTTCACATCTATATGGCGGTAAATATCTCAGCTATTGACCTAACTGATGATAACTTCGTTGAATTTGTCGAAAGTGCACTCAAAAAGCACGATGTTGTTGCGAAAATGCTGATGTTAGAAGTGACCGAAAGTGCCATTATGTCGGATCCTAACAAAGCAATTGCTATTTTGTCTAAACTCAAAAGTATGGGAGTGCAACTTTCCATTGACGATTTTGGAACGGGGTATTCTTCTATGGAGCAGCTTAAAATAACACCGGTTAATGAATTGAAAATAGATAAATCTTTTGTGCTTGAGCTTATCTCAAGCCATGAAGATGCCATTATTGTAAAATCCATCACCGATTTAGCTCATAACTTAGGATTAAGTGTGGTTGCAGAAGGAGTTGAAAATAGAGAAAGCCTTGATATGTTACATGAAATAGGCGTTGAAACAGCTCAAGGCTATTTCATTAGTAAAGCTATTCATGCTGATGACTTTTTACCTTGGTTACTCAATTATGAGGAAAAAAATGCTTAGTAAACGCAATAATAGTTTATACGCTGTTCTATTTTTCTTGAGTTCGTCAATCTTGGCCGCGGATATATCGGTCAAAGGCTTAGTTGAAGGTGGATATGTTAAAGCAGAGTACAACCAGCCTTGGTTAAAAAGTTGGATGAATGAAGGTGTTGGTATATTACGCTATAACGACGACGATACCTTCACGTTAACTCAAGTTGCGCTAGAAATGAGTGGTGAGCTAATTTCTAATGTCAGCTTTGATGTTGTGGGGAATTACAATCCCGACGGCGAAAAACAATTCGGCTTAACTGAAGCTTACTTAACCTATTCACCTTTGAATAAAGGTTTAAAGCACGAAGTAAAGTTCGGCATGTTTTATCCTCAAATGTCACTTGAAAATACTGCAATTGGCTGGAGCAGCCCTTATACCTATAGTTTTTCAGCAATTAATTCTTGGATAGCTGAAGAACAAAGAACTCTTGGCGCTCAATGGTCAATCACGCGTAGCGGAAGAAAGCATAATAGCCCTCATAGTTTTACTGCGCTAGCTTCTGTATTTAAAGCAAATGACGGTTTAGGTACCTTGCTTGTTTGGCGAGGTTGGGCACAACACAATAGACAAACACTTTATAATGACAAAGTATTATTTGCTGATTATTTTTCACAACAAGCTATACCCATAAATACCCCAAATGATGTAGAGCCTTTCATAGAAACAGATGGTAAATGGGGATATTACATGGGAGGACACTGGCGATATTTAAAGCAAACTGATGTACGTGTTTATTATTACGATAATAGAGGTGACCCTTTAGCTATTGAAGCTAATCGACAGTATGCTTGGAAGACACGCTATTATTCAGTATCAATGCAGCACAAATTTACAAAAAAGTTTAGGGTGTTAGCTCAATATCTAGTCGGTGATACCGGTATGGGTACACAGGAAGCAGGTGTATTTACGGATATTTCTTCGTGGTATGTAATGTTCAACTATAAACTTGGCGCAAATAGGTTTTCGTTGCGGCATGACCAATTTGAGGTAAAAGAAACTGATTTCAATAAGCAAGACCCTAATAACAGTGATGGCAACAGTATTACGTTTGCATGGCGTTATGACATTGATAAAAATTGGAATGTAGGCGCTGAATTTATTAACTCGTCTTCTTATAATGAAAATAGAACCTTGTGGAAAAATTGGACGGCCGATAATGATCAAAAACAATATATGGCTATTGTGCAGTATAAGTTCAATTAAATATTTGGGTTGTCTTCCTCTTTAATCATATTTTAAGTTAGTTGGGCTATATCAATGAGTACCAAGTAAGTTACCAGTTGTAATTTAGTACACTCCTATAACAACCTTCCAATATATTTACTTTATCGAATATGAAGTTTTGATGTGATTAATCATGAAATATAACGGGACTGCTATATTTCATGATTGATTTAATCCCTATATACCACCGTTTATCCCTATACATTGACCAGTAAGCCTTTGAGGGTATTTTATTAATGCAGTAAGAGTTAGTTTATAGGTATTGATATTCGAGGAAATAGAGAAACGATGAGAACAAATACAAGTGATAAAATAGGTTCAAGGTTATCTGAATTAGATTGGCTTAGAGTGATATTGATTTTTGCCGTATTCATTCACCATGTTTGCATGCCTTTTAATGGTGATGGTTGGCATATCATGAATAAAGATTCAAGCAAGTTACTTGATGACATTATGGTTTATTTCGAGCAATTTAGATTGCCCATTTTATTTTTTATTTCCGGTGTAGGCTCCGTTATTTTATTATCAAAAATAACGGTAAAAAAGTTTCTAAAAGATAAGTTTTTAAGGCTGCTTGTTCCACTCTTTGTAGGTGTATTGTTAGTTGTTCCTCCACAGACTTATATTGAAAATATTAATGATTTTCAATCATATTGGCAGGCCTTCCCTGTATTAGCATTAAAATTCGAAACAAATCATCTATGGTTTATTGAATACCTTATCGTATTTTTTCTATTAGCTATTCCGTTGAATATATTTTTAAGCTCGTCATTTGGTTCAAAAATTATTGATTTCATACACAAATTGTCACAGTTTAAAATGGGTCTATTTTTGCTGGTTATATTGTTAGTTGTGATTAAAGTATATTTTTCATTAGTATTTCCAAGTGCTGATAATAGGATTGAAAACTTGTCTTCATCAACATTTTATTTTTTCTTTTTCATTGTTGGTATTATATTTATTAGAAATAAAAGTATTTGGCAATCGTTATGTAAGCATCGGTTTTATAGCTTGGTACTACTCATATTAAGTACAATCGTTTTTTACTCATATTACTATGCCCCAAGTCTTGGTGATTATTTTTCATTAGATACTCGTTGGATATTATGGTGGTCAGTTTGTTGTTTGGTTGCATGGTCAGCATTGTTAACTATTTTGGGCTACGCACAGTTTTATTTAACAAAAACACCAAGGTGGCTTGAACTGAGTAACCAGCTAATTTATCCCTTTTATATTTTTCATCAAACGGTAATCGTTGTTATTGGTTATTACATTATTGACTGGCAAGCACCTATTTTTGTGAAAATAATTTCACTCTTTGTTTTATCTTTCTCCGCTACAAGTGCTATTTGCTGGTTTATTATTAAACCTTTCAATACGCTTAGGTTCTTATTTGGTTTAAAACGCATAAAAAATGTTGCATAAAATGCGTAGATTATAGAGTCATTAAGTTCTCTGACGTATGCATGTTATTTCTCGAACCTATGTAGCACACCTTAAATTATACTGCCGAATTTCCTTCATTAGTTAACGATTGATAAATGGAGAAATAACTTACAGTAACAAGCGTTTTAACAGCTGTAATGTAACTTATAATTTAGGGTGGTCAACGTAATTTACTTACATCTTCCACCAGCATGTGATTAAGTATGGGCAATAAAAACATCCAATACAATTCATTCTAAACGTATAAGGTACTTATTCATGCCATCGACCCCCATGCCTTTAAAAAAGATACTTCTTTCTGGTGTTGCGCTCAGTGTTTTATTCACATTACCAAGCTCTTTTGCACAATCAACTGCAAAAACTAGTGAAAAAAAGACTGTTGAAACAAGCGAAAAAGCAGAGCCTGTAAAATGGTCAGTTAATAATCCACAAGGAAAATTTACTACCGCAAAAATTGATGTCCGCACCGGTACTTGGATGAATGTTGATCTAAGCCCGGATGGTAAAACTATCGTTTTTGATTTATTGGGTGATATTTACACCATGCCAGCCTCTGGTGGAGAAGCTAAAGCTTTGATGACGGATATAGCTTGGCAAATGCAGCCTCGTTTTAGTCCTGACGGTAAGCACATTGCCTTTACTTCTGATGAAGATGGTGGAGATAACTTATGGATAATGAATGTAGATGGCAGTAATGCGAAAGCGGTAACTACCGAAACCTTCCGATTGTTAAATAGCCCCGCGTGGTCACCTGATGGTAATTATATTGTCGGTCGTAAACACTTTACCGGTTCACGCTCTTTAGGTGCTGGTGAAGTCTGGATGTATCATAAATCTGGCGGTAATGGCGTTATGTTAACAAAACGTCCTAATGAGCAAAAAGATTTAGGCGAACCTGCATTTTCTCATGACGGTAAATATGTTTACTTTTCACAAGATGCAACGCCGGGTAAAAGTTTTCATTACTCTAAAGATTCTGAAAAGGGCATTTATAAAATCAAGCGCCTTGAACTTGAAACAGGCGAAATTAAAGTCGTTGTATCAGGTAAAGGTGGTGCGATAAGACCAACACTTTCACCTGACGGAAAGTTCTTAGCATTTATTAGCCGAGATGATTTCCAGTCTAACTTATATTTGTACAATCTTAAAAGTGGCGAGCACACAAAAATTTACACCGGTTTAGACCGAGACATGCAAGAAACCTGGGCCATCCACGGCGTTTACCCTACGATGGCTTGGACACCGGAAAGTGATAGTCTGATTTTTTGGTCAGGCGGTAAAATTAATAAGGTATCAATTGAATCTAAAAAGTCAAAAACAATTGATTTTCATGTAAAAACTGAAAAGAAGATTCAAACCGCTGTACGTTTTTCTCAAGATTTAGATCAGAAAAATTTCAATACAAAAATGCTACGTGATGTGAAAGTGTCACCGGATGGGAAAGTTGCTGTTTTTGAATCCATGGGACACATCTATACTACAAAGTTACCTAATGGAAAACCGAAACGCTTAACTAAGCAAAAAAGCCAGTTTGAGTTAAATCCAAGCTTTTCACGTGATGGGAAAAAAATCGTTTATGTTACTTGGGATGATAAACAGCTAGGCCAAATTCGTGTGGTTTCCTTACGTAATGGTAAAGGGAAGACGATAACCAACGAGCAAGGTAAATATGTTGAGCCGAGCTTTTCACCGGATGGTAAAACTGTCGTTTATCGGAAAGTGAGTGGTGGTTATATTACTGACCCTACATGGGGTTTAAATTCCGGTATTTACGCCGTGTCAGTAAAAGGTGGCAATCCAACCTTGATAACTGAAAGTGGTGTACAACCTCACTTTGGCGCTCATAATGATCGTATTTATGTAACTCGTGGCGGTGAAACGCCGCATATAGCGCGTGTTGATATAGATGGTCAGCATGATACTAAGTTGTATCAAGGGAAATTTTCTTCTGAATACCGCGTATCGCCTGATGGTAAATATCTTGCTTTTGCTGAACGTTTTAAAGTATTTGTTACGCCTTTTGTAGAGCGTGGTAATGTTATTGATATAGGTCCAAAAGCGAAAAACTTGCCTGTAGAACAGTTATCAGTGCGTGCTGGAGAAGGTGTAAATTGGAACAGTAAATCAAACGAGCTTTATTGGAGCCTCGGCGCCGATTTATACCAAGCATCTGTCAAAGGTTTGTTTGGTATTAAGACCAGCAATATTGACACAAAGTCTGATGATAAAGTAGACAAAAAAATAACTCAGCCTAAGGTCATTAACTTAAGCTACCAACAAAAAGTTGATATTCCATCTGGTCGTGTCGCCTTTGTTGGCGGTAAAATTATCACCATGGAAGGTGAACAAGTGATAGAAAATGGCATTGTACTCGTTGAAGGTAACAAAATAAAAGCTGTCGGTATAAAAGGCCAGGTTAAAATCCCAAGAAATACCAAGATTATAGATATTACGGGTAAAACCCTAATGCCTGGTTTAATTGACGCTCATGCTCATGGTTCGCAAGGAAGCAATGAAATAATCCCTCAACAGAACTGGAAAAACTATGCAGGTTTAGCCTTAGGTGTTACTACAATTCATGATCCATCAAATGACACCACGGAGTTTTTTGCAGCGAGTGAAATGCAAAAGGCCGGTAAGATAGTCGCCGCACGTTTATTCTCCACAGGTACTATTTTATATGGTGCAACAATCCCAGGATATACTTCACACGTTGACAATTTAGATGATGCAAAATTCCATGTTGAAAGATTAAAGGCCGCAGGAGCCTTTAGTGTAAAGAGCTATAATCAACCACGTCGTAATCAACGCCAACAGTTTATTCAAGCAGCACGTGAATTAGAAATGATGGTAGTGCCAGAAGGCGGTTCATTATTGCAACATAACTTAACCATGATAGTTGATGGGCATACAACACTTGAACACTCAATTTCTACCGCTAAGATTTATGATGATATCAAGCAATTATGGTCACAATCTGACATGGCTTATACGCCAACAATGGGTGTCGCGTATGGTGGTATTTCTGGTGAACACTATTGGTATGATAAAACTAACGTATGGGAACACCCTCGTTTACGGAAATATGTGCCGAGTGAGTTTTTAGACCCGCGTTCTATGCGCCGTCCCAAAGCACCACTTCATCATTACAATCACTTTAATGTCGCTAAAGTAGCCAAAGAAATGCAAGACTTAGGTATAGAAGTGAATTCGGGTGCTCATGGTCAACGTGAAGGATTGGGGATGCACTGGGAAATGTGGATGATGGCACAAGGTGGAATGACACCATTGCAAGCTATTCGTACTGCAACAATTTCCCCCGCAAGAACGCTTGGTCTCGACAAAGACTTAGGCTCGCTAAAGGTTGGTAAACTTGCTGATATGATAGTTATTGATGGTGATGTTAGTAAAGATATTCGTTTAAGTGATAAAGTTACATATACCATGGTTAATGGCCGCTTATATAATGCTGACACAATGGATGAAATAGGTAACTACGATAACAAGCGTGATAAATTCTATTTCGAAGCGAAGTAATTTTTAATTGTTATTAATGTGTAAAATAAAAACCAGCAAGTACATTTGCTGGTTTTTTATTTACAAAGCTATAAGATTATCAAAGTCTATGTCTGATATTATTGAGTGAACAATTAAAAAAGTATTTTATAAATAAAAGTGAATAAATTTACTATGGGAAGGTATTTCATTTGTTTGAAATTAAATTAGACGACTTATTAGGTCAAGAAATAGTATTACTGCTTGAAGAACATCTTGACGACATGAGAGCTACATCGCCACCAGAAAGCATACATGCACTCGACTTAGCTAAGTTAAGGGATCCTGCTATTCAGTTTTGGACTATTTGGAAAGGGGAACTATTAGCTGGATGTGGCGCTATTAAAAGTTTAGATGGATCTCATGGAGAGATTAAATCCATGAGAACGGCAAATAATTTTCAGAAACAAGGCGTTGGTTCAACATTATTGATTCATATGCTCAACGAAGCTAAATTGTTGGGATATAAAAAATTAAGCCTAGAAACAGGTACAATGGATTTTTTTAAACCAGCACATAATTTATATGCAAAATATGGATTTACGGATTGTGATCCCTTTGATGATTATAATGAAGACCCGTTTAGTAAATTCATGACATTAGACTTAATAGAAAAAGCTGAAACTTAATTCAAATTAATTGATGAATGAAGGCATATCAGAAAGTAGAATGTTTCTGTGTTAAACGTCATACAATACAATTGTAGAAAAAGTACTGTGAAATATAATTAGTGTAAAAATTTCAAACAGCAAAGTGCCTGTTTGCTAGATATAACAAACAGGTGATTGACTGGATATTTTTAAATTAATCTAAAATTATTCTTCAGCCTCAATCTCATCAGGGGTTATGCTAGCAGCATGGTGACCTTTAGGTCCTGCATTTAGTTCGTAATCTACGTCCTGACCAGCTTTTAATGTGCGATATCCTTCCATTTGGATTGTTGAATAATGTGCGAATATATCTTCACCACCATCCTCTGGACGAATAAAACCGAAACCTTTTGCATTATTAAACCATTTCACTGTACCGTGAGCCATACTTCAACTTCCTTCTATATTCATCGGTAATTAGGTATGCTTGCCTAAGAGCATTAACATAAATATATTTATGATTAAAAAACAATCACTGACATAAACACTAGATAAGTTATGAAAATAGTCAAGTTAATATTATAAATAATTTGTAAATTTAATATTTTTATTTTTTGTAAATGTTAAAGCAAAATCACTAGGTACAGACTAATATAAAATTATGAGCAAGTGGAAAGAGTTATTAGATAATCAGGAAGTTCTCGAAGAAGAGGTTATTGAGCAATTTGAAAAGCCGCCAATGTATAATGTCGTTTTACTAAATGATGACTATACACCGATGGATTTTGTTATAGATGTGTTATGTCGATTTTTTAATATGGATTCAGATAAAGCAACCGACATCATGTTAGAGATTCATTATAAAGGCAAAGGCTTATGTGGCACTTATACAGCTGAAATAGCAGAAACAAAGGTTGAGAAAATCAATCAATATGCCTTAGAAAATGAGCATCCATTGCAGTGTGCAATGGAAAAAGCGTGAATTCGCATGGTTTAAAGTGGAGTAGTCTATGCTGAACAAAGATTTAGAAATATCGTTAAATATGGCTTTCCGTCAAGCCAAGGACTCTCGTCATGAATTTATGACCGTCGAGCATTTATTATTAGCCTTATTAGATAACCCTTCGTCAATTGAAGCGCTGAAAGCTTGTGGCGCGGATATGGGGAAGGTACGTAAAGAATTACTCGATTTTATTGCTGAAACAACACCTGTGATCCCTGAAGGTGAAATAGAACGAGAAACTCAGCCAACCTTAGGCTTTCAACGCGTTCTTCAACGAGCCGTTTTTCATGTACAATCTTCAGGTAAAAGTGAAGTTACCGGTTCAAATGTCCTTGTTGCAATATTCAGTGAACAAGAATCTCAAGCAGCTTATTTTTTGAAAAAATCAGATATCAGCCGTTTAGACATTGTTAACTTTATTTCTCATGGTATCTCGAAAATAGAGCATATTGATTCACCTCAAACGTCTGAAGATGTGCAAGTAGCTGAAGAAGAACCGCGTACAATTGATAACTTTGCGACGAACCTTAATGAAGAAGCTAAAAAAGGCAATATTGATCCATTAATAGGTCGTGACAACGAACTAGAGCGAACGTTACAGGTGCTAAGTCGTCGCCGCAAAAATAACCCTTTATACGTTGGTGAGGCTGGCGTAGGTAAAACAGCTATCGCTGAAGGCCTTGCAAATTTAGTGATCTCTGAGGATGCCCCTGAATTTCTGGCTGAAACCACCATATATTCTCTTGATATGGGGGCATTATTGGCAGGTACTAAATATCGTGGTGATTTTGAAAAGCGTTTCAAAGGCTTATTAAAAGAGTTAGAAGAAGACGGCAATGCCATTTTATTCATTGATGAAATTCATACAATTATTGGTGCTGGTGCGGCATCTGGCGGCATGATGGATGCGTCTAATTTGATCAAACCGTTACTTTCGTCGGGAAAACTACGTTGCATGGGTTCAACGACTTATCAAGAATACCAAAGTGTTTTTGAAAAAGATCGCGCACTCGCTCGTCGTTTCCAGAAAATTGACGTAGTTGAGCCAAGTGTTGATGATACCACTAAGATTTTACAGGGGTTAAAAGAGAAGTACGAAACCCACCATGGTATTCGTTACACTAATAAAGCACTGCGTGCCGCGGCACAACTTTCTGCTAAGTATATTAATGAGCGTTTTCTACCGGATAAAGCGATCGATGTTATTGATGAAGCGGGAGCAAAACAACAATTAGTTGCTGCTTCAAAGCGTAAGAAAGTTATTAATAATAGTGATATTGAATCCATTGTCGCCAAAATGGCAAGGATCCCCGAGAAATCTGTTTCATCAACAGAAAAAGACAGTTTGAAAACCTTAGATCGCAATTTGAAAATGGTCGTTTTTGGTCAAGATCACGCTATAGATGAATTAACGTCAGTTATTCGATTATCTCGTGCAGGTTTAGGCAATGAACAAAAACCCGTTGGCTCATTCTTATTTGCTGGTCCTACGGGGGTTGGTAAAACAGAAGTGACACAGCAGTTAGCTAAATCCTTAGGAGTTGAGTTGCTACGCTACGATATGTCTGAGTATATGGAGAAACACGCCGTAAGTCGTCTGATAGGAGCTCCTCCAGGCTATGTAGGTTATGAACAAGGTGGTTTGTTAACCGATGCGGTTATTAAACATCCTCATTCTGTCGTATTACTTGATGAAATTGAGAAAGCTCATGAAGATGTTTATAACATTCTATTACAGGTTATGGATCATGGAACACTAACCGATAACAATGGCCGCAAAGCAGATTTTAGAAATATTATATTAGTCTTAACGACGAATGCTGGTGCTCATGAAATTACTCGTCAGTCTATTGGTTTTAAACAACAAGATCAGACTATTGATGCTATGGGAGAAATTAATAAAACGTTTTCTCCTGAATTTAGAAATCGTTTGGATAATATTGTTTGGTTTAATCATTTAGATGAAATAGTTATTCAGCAAGTCGTTGATAAATTTATTGTGGAACTACAGGCTTTACTTGATGAAAAAGGCGTTTCATTAGAGCTCACTAAAGATGCCAGAAAGTGGTTGGCTGTGAAAGGTTATGATAAAACAATGGGGGCTCGCCCTATGTCACGATTAATCCAAGAGCATTTAAAGAAACCTTTAGCTAATGAGTTGTTGTTTGGCGATTTAACACATGGTGGGGTTGCAAAAGTAGGTGTTAAAAAAGACAAGTTAGTACTTAGCTATATTCAGAAAAAAGAATTGGTTGAGCATTAATTTACAACGATAGACAACAAGCGTTAAATCGCGTTTGTTGTCTATCGTTAGTATTGCTCTAAAATAAAAATATCAATAAAAAAGCCGCTTAGGGATTACCTATGCGGCTTTTGTATTTTTTAATACTCGGGTAACTTGTACGGTTAACTTGTACGTTTAGCTTGAACTGCAGCTGATAATTCATCCAACAAAGTTACACTGGTTTCTATGTTAATACAGGCATCAGTAATACTTTGTCCGTAAGTTAACTGATTAACATCAACTACTTTCTGATTACCTTCTACGATGAAACTTTCCACCATAACACCAAATACTGCGTTATCGCCTTCTGCCATTTGTTTTCTTAATGAGCGAGCTACATCAATCTGTTTGTTGTGATCTTTGTAACTATTACCATGACTACAATCGATCATAATACGATTTTTCAACCCAGCATTGGTTAATGCTTCACCAGTAGCGTTTATATCGTTTTGATGATAATTTGGCTCTTTGCCACCACGTAGAATCACATGTGCATAAGGGTTACCATGTGTTTGATAGATACACATCTGGCCACTTTTGTTGGGTGAATATAAAACATGTGGAACACTTGAAGCTTTTATCGCATCAACAGCAATTTGTACATTGCCGTCTGTTCCATTTTTAAAGCCGACAGGGCAAGAAAGCGCAGAAGCTAGCTCACGGTGAACTTGGCTTTCGGTTGTTCGTGCGCCAATAGCTCCCCAGCTAATCAAGTCAGAAATATACTGGCCTGTAACCATATCTAAGAATTCAGTACCTGCCGGCAATCCTATTTTATTAATATCCATTAATAATGAACGGGCGAGGTTCAAACCTTTCGCAACGTGGAATGATTTGTCTAAATTTGGATCACTGATCAAACCTTTCCAGCCAACAGTTGTACGTGGTTTTTCAAAATAAACACGCATAACGATTAATAATTCATCACTGTACTGATCATGTAATACTTTAAGCTTCTCAGCATAATCGACTGCTGCTGTTGTATCATGAATTGAACAAGGACCAATAATGACTAATAAACGGTCGTCTTTACCATTAATGATGGCTTCAATGTCTTTTCTGCTTTGAATGATGAAACTCGCTGTTTTATCATCAAGTGGGATTTGTTGAGCTAATTCTTCAGGAGAAACAAGGTTTTCAATTAGCGTAGTTCTAAATTCGTCCGTTTTAATAGTCATGATATTCTAATTTTTTATTGAAAAGCGTTAATGCGCAATTAAAAAAACAGCGCAATATAATATATCGCGCTAACATAACCAAATTAACGGCTTATGTGAAATGGTTTTTGACTTTTCAAAGATTAATTTGAACTAAGTTAATATTTATAACGTTGTAAGCCTGTTTCATTAAGGATTTTTGCGGATATTTCTTCAACAGAAAACTTAGTACTATTCAGAAAAGGGATTTTTTCTTTCTTATAAAGCTTCTCTACTTCTCTTACTTCCATTCGACATTGTCTTGCTGAGGAATATTTACTGTTGGCAAGTCGTTCACCACGAATATCAATTAGGCGTTGTGCGTCAATAGTTAAACCAAATAATTTCTTTTTATGAGGTTTTAAGAAATCAGGTAGAGTGAGTTCATCCATATCATCATCAGTAAAAGGGTAGTTTGCCGCCTTGATACCATATTGCAGTGCTAAATAAAGTGATGTTGGGGTTTTACCTGAACGAGACACACCCACCAGGATAATATCTGCGTGCTCATAGTTAGTGACATTCGTGCCATCATCATTGGCCAGAGAATAATTTACCGCATCAATACGATAATCATAACTGTTTTCATGAATACTATGTGTTCTATGTGCAGTTGGCTTTGCCTCCAATTTTAACTCTTTCTCTAATGGAGTAACAAAATGTTCAAGGAAGTTATAAATAACACCATCACAACTATCGATCACCTCTCTTATATCGTTATTCACAAACGTATGAAAAACTAAAGGTGGCTCACCTGTACGTTTGGCCGCTTTATTGATTTTTAGCTTGGCAGCTTCTGCTTTTTCAACAGTTTCGACAAATGAAATCGTGTCATGTTCAAACTCCATGGGGAAAAGTGAAAGCAAAGCATGGCCAAAAACCTCTGATGTAATGGCTGTGCCGTCAGAAATATAAAAAGCAGCGCGCATTTAAAACTCCTTTATTATCAATAGTTGTAACTTATACTGAATTCTTTTAAATAACATTTCAGTTTATAAAGTTCGCAGTGTAAAATGTCTTAAGCTATAAATATACTGATACACCTCATAAATCTATTTATTTTTGTTTCTTTTTTTTGGAGAAGATGTCGTGCAAGAAAATGTACTTTGGTATGAAGTTTTAGGAATGAATGATGTTGACCGCGTCGGCGGAAAAAATGCATCACTTGGTGAAATGATCTCAAACCTTTCAAATGTAGGGGTACAAGTCCCTGGTGGTTTTGCTACTACCTCTTATGCATTTAATGAATTTTTAGAACAAAGTGGTATCAACGACAAAATATATCAGCTCCTTGATAATTTAGATGTTGATGACTTAACGGCCTTATCAAAATCTGGTGAAACGATCCGTAACTGGATCATAGAAACACCTTTTCTCCCACAAATGCAGGTAGATATTGCAAAAGCATATGAAAAGTTAGCCGATGGTTTTGCTGACGATGCTTCATTTGCAGTGCGTTCATCTGCCACTGCCGAAGATATGCCTGATGCATCTTTTGCTGGTCAGCAAGAAACGTTCTTAAACGTTCGTGGATTTGATGCAGTGATGATTGCAATAAAGCATGTTTACGCCTCATTATTTAACGACCGCGCAATATCTTACCGAGTTCACCAAGGTTACGATCACCGTGGTGTTGCTTTGTCTGCTGGTATTCAGCGCATGGTTCGAAGTGATATTGCTTCAAGCGGTGTTATGTTTTCTATAGATACTGAATCTGGCTTTGAAGATGTCGTATTTATTACTTCTAGTTATGGCTTAGGTGAAATGGTTGTGCAGGGCGCTGTTAACCCTGATGAGTTTTACGTTCATAAACCAACACTAGCCAAAGGGAAACCTTCAGTTGTACGTCGTAATATTGGTAGCAAAGCGATAAAAATGATTTACACCACGGATGAAAGTCACGGTAAGCAAGTTGAAATTGTTGATATTGAAGAAGCATTATCAAATCAATTTTCATTAACTGATGATGAAGTGCAAGATCTTGCTAAACAAGCGGTAATTATTGAAAAGCATTATCAGCGTCCTATGGATATTGAGTGGGCAAAAGACGGCTTAGACGGTAAGCTTTACATTGTTCAAGCGCGTCCAGAAACTGTACGTAGTCGCGAAAGTGCAAATGTAATGGAACAGTTTCAACTACAAGCTACGGCTGACGTTGTGTGTGAAGGTCGTTCAATTGGTCATAAAATTGGTAGTGGTGAAGCGAAAGTTTTAGCTTCACTTGCTGAAATGGACAAAATTAAGCCAGGTGATGTATTAGTCACTGACATGACTGACCCTGATTGGGAACCGATCATGAAACGCGCTTCTGCGATTGTTACTAATCGTGGCGGTAGAACATGTCATGCTGCAATCATTGCACGTGAAATGGGTATTCCTGCGGTAGTTGGTTGTGGTAATGCAACAACACTTATTGCCAATGGTGATGATGTTACTGTCTCTTGTGCCGAAGGCGATACTGGTTTTATCTACAAAGGTAAGCTTGATTTTACGGTCAAAACTTCTCAAGTTGATTCAATGCCTGACGTCCCCTTAAAAATAATGATGAATGTGGGTAATCCAGATCGAGCTTTTGGCTTTGCTCGTTTACCACATGCAGGTATTGGCCTGGCACGTTTAGAATTCATTATTAATAAAATGATTGGCATTCATCCTAAAGCGTTATTAAATTTTGATGAACAATCTGATGATCTAAAAGATGAAATTAACGATATTATCGTTGGTTATTCTAGTCCTGTTGAGTTCTATGTTACTAAATTAACTGAAGGGATTGCTACGTTAGCATCTGCTTATTCGCCAGAAAAAGTAATCGTTAGAATGTCTGATTTCAAATCAAATGAGTATGCTAACTTAGTTGGCGGCGACGTATTTGAACCGGAAGAAGAAAATCCTATGATAGGTTATCGTGGTGCTGCGCGTTATATCTCTAAAGATTTCCGTGATTGTTTTGCACTAGAATGTGAAGCGATAAAGCGTGTTCGTAACGATATGGATTTAACCAATGTTGAAGTTATGATCCCATTTGTTCGAACTGTTGAAGAAGCTGAACAGGTTATTGAAATATTAGCTGAAAATGGCTTGAAACGTGGTGAGAACGGATTACGTATTATTATGATGTGTGAATTACCGTCGAATTGTTTATTAGCAGATCAATTTCTTGATCACTTTGATGGATTCTCTATCGGCTCAAATGATTTAACGCAATTAACCTTAGGGTTAGATCGTGATTCTGGTTTGATCGCTCACTTATTTGACGAACGTAATCCCGCTATAAAAGCGTTACTTTCCATGGCAATTAAAGCATGTAAAGCGCGTGGCAAGTATGTAGGTATTTGTGGTCAAGGTCCTTCAGACCACCCTGATTTTGCAGCATGGTTAGTCGAAGAAGGTATCGATAGCGTGTCACTTAATCCTGATACTGTATTAGCTACTTGGCTCTATATTGCTGAAAATCATAAAGTGTAGACTTTTAAATAGCTAGTTTACGTTTGGGTCCGCCTTAACAAAATTAAGCATAATTAAAGGCTAGGATCTTTTAACTATATCATTAGTTAAAAAGATCTTAGCCTTTTTGCTGCATAGAACAAAACTTGGCTAATATTTCAAAATTGACGTGATATACTGGCAGCAACCTTGAACTGTAGTATGTTTTTCATTTATGTCTCAAAGCTTACCTTCATTAGATCACCAAGAACTTATCGCTCCATTGTATAAAAAGTTTTCTCAGGAGCTTGGTAAAAGTCAATATACAGGTGAAATAAACTGTCAATATAGTGCCCGTTTAGCGGTTGCTACAGACAATAGTATTTATCAACAATTACCCCAATTAGTGTTGCACCCTAGAAGTCAGCAAGACATACAATTGATCAGTAAACTCTCTTCAACAGATAAATATCAAAGCATTAAGTTCAGCGCACGTGGTGGCGGAACAGGTACCAATGGACAAAGTTTAACGCCGGGTATTGTTGTTGATTTATCAAAATACATGAACCGAATTTTAGAAATTAATGTTGAAGAAAATTGGGTGCGCGTTGAAGCGGGTGTTATTAAAGATCAATTAAATGATTATTTAAGACCCCATGGATATTTCTTTTCTCCCGACTTATCAACAAGTAGCCGTGCAACTATTGGTGGTATGATAAACACAGATGCATCAGGACAAGGCTCTTTAGTTTATGGTAAAACATCAAATCATGTTTTAGCACTAGAATCTGTATTAGCTAATGGTGAAGTGCTTTCAACCTCACCAATGGCAATTGAAGACGCTGAAGAATTAGCCAAACAAAATAATAGCTACGGTAATATTATCGAACAAGTACTCAGTTCGTGTCGTGATAACCGCGCTTTAATTTTGGAAAAATTTCCACGCTTAAATCGCTTTTTAACAGGTTATGATTTAGAAAACGTTTTCAATGATGATTTAAGCCAGCTTGATATCTCTCGTTTGATCACCGGCTCTGAAGGATCATTAGCGTTTGTTTGTGAAGCTAAGCTAAATTTAACCCCAATATTAAAAGCTAAAACCCTGATCGTTATTAAATACGACAGTTTTGATTCTGCGCTTCGTCATTCTCCTGCATTAGTTGAAGCCAAAGCAACCTCAGTAGAAACTATCGATTCAAAAGTACTGAATTTAGCGAAGCAAGATATTGTTTGGCATTCGGTTAGTGATTTAATAACCGACGTAGAAAATAAAGTAATGGACGGTATTAATATCGTTGAGTACAACGGTACAAGTATCGATGCGTTAGCAGAGCAGGTTGCACAATTAACGGCTCGCTTAACACAAGACATCACTAACAACACCGGTGTTATTGGTTACCAAGTCACCACAGATTTAAGCAGTATCAACAAACTTTACGGCATGCGAAAAAAAGCGGTAGGTTTACTCGGGAACACTGCAGGTAATCAAAAACCACTAGCCTTTGCTGAAGATACCGCCGTTCCACCCGAAAATTTAGCCGATTATATTGTTGAGTTTCGAGCGTTACTTGATAGTTACAATTTACACTATGGCATGTTTGGTCATGTCGATGCGGGTGTTTTACATGTTCGTCCGGCATTAGATATGTGTGATCCAGAACAAGAAAAGTTGCTGCGTGAACTATCAGATAAAGTGGTTACCTTAACGGCAAAATATGGCGGATTAATGTGGGGAGAACATGGCAAAGGTTACCGCAGTGAATATAGTCCTCAGTTTTTTGGTGAACAGTTATTTAACGAATTAAGAAAAATAAAATCCGCTTTTGACCCCTTTAATAAAATGAATCCCGGTAAAATTTGTACGCCGTTTGAGTCGAGTGAAAAGTTAGTTTCAGTTGATGATACTAAACGTGGTTTTTATGATCGTCAAATACCTATCACGGTAAAAGATTCATTTAGTTCTGCGCTTGATTGTAATGGTAATGGCTTATGCTTTAATTATGACGTAAATAGCCCTATGTGCCCTTCAAGTAAGGTAACGCGTGACCGAAGGCATTCGCCGAAAGGTAGAGCAGGCTTGATGCGTGAGTGGTTACGTCTTTTAGAAGCTAAAGGTGTTGATATACTTAATTTAGAAGAAAATATTCAGCATTGGTCAGTAAAACGTATACTAGACAAGGTGAAAAACCGTTTTTCCGCCAATCAAAAAGAAGATTTTTCTCATGAGGTTATGGAAGCTATGCAAGGCTGTTTAGCCTGTAAAGCTTGTGCAAGTCAATGTCCGATAAAAGTAGATGTTCCAGACTTTAGAGCACGTTTTGTCAACTTATATCACTCAAGATATTTCCGTCCATTGAAAGATCATTTAGTCGCTAATGTTGAAACATTAACGCCGTTAATGGCAAAAACACCTAAATTAATTAATACCGTATTATCTCATAAATGGTATGACAAACTTTCACGTGCCACCATAGGTTATATTGATACACCGATACTTTCTGTGCCGACTTTAGCAAAACAAGTCAGTGACAAAAATTATAAAAAATTCGATCTCACCTATTTAAAAAATCTTAACTCAGAGCAACAAGCAAAGCATGTATTGATTGTTCAAGACCCGTTTACTTCTTTTTATGATGCCAATGTTGTTGAGGCGATGATGGCACTTATCAAGAAGTTAGGTTTCACCCCGATATTATTACCGTTCAAACCTAATGGTAAACCGCAGCATGTAAAAGGCTTTTTGGCCAAATTTGCTAACACAGCTAAAAATTCCGCTGAATTTTTAAATGAGCTTCATCAATTGAATATTCCCATGTTGGGGTTAGATGCTTCATTAACACTTTGTTATCGAGACGAATATAAACAAACACTTGGCGACAAGCGCGGTGACTTCCATGTGTTGTTGGCACATGAATGGTTATTAACGGTGATCGATCACCCGAACTTTCAAGTTGCGCTTTCGTCTTTAACTAATATTAAACAGGTAGCACCTTATAAATTGTTTGCCCATTGTACTGAAAAAACGGCATTGGCAGGCAGTGAAGGGCAATGGCGTGACATATTTGGCCTATTCGGTTTAAAGCTCGAAAATGTCTCTGTGGGCTGTTGTGGAATGGCAGGTACATACGGTCATGAGCAAGTAAACTTTGAAAATTCAAAAACGTTATTTGAAATGAGCTGGCAAGACAAATTAACAAAGTTAGAGGCTGAACAAGTATTAGTGACTGGTTATTCATGTAGAAGTCAAACTAAGCGCTTAGGTAACATGCATACACGTCATCCGGTTGAAGCGTTGTTAGCGTCTTTTGCTTAAATCTTAATCTATGTCTAAAGTTATTATTGAGCTTGTCGATACAATCTGTGACAAATGTTGTACTTGTTCCAACTTACTATTTGAATAGCTAAAATGTGAGAGGTTATATGTCATTATCATTAAATAATACTGAAGGTGTTCAAACTAACATAACCACAGGCCATGCGTTAAAAACCGCAGGTTTGTCTAAAAATCAACAAGAGCTTGAAGGCGAAATGGCGTTAAAACTAATAGCTTCTGCTGCAGGTATAGATTCAGCGGCATTACCAACGGTTGGAAATAGTGGTCATAATATCAATATTAAAATCTAAAATTGATATCTAAGTATTTATAAGCGGTTAGATGCATCGTGCTGGTTTAGGTAAACCAGCATACTTTGTTGCTTGTTTTGCAGGACCTTCTTTAAATAATCGATATAAATAGCGGCTACTGGCTTTTTCTTCCCCAAATTCAGCTTTCATCGCCTTAGTTAACGCTCTAATCGCAGGTGAAGTATTATATGTGAGATAAAACTCTCTCACAAAACGTATAACCTCCCAATGAGCTTCAGTTAATACTAATTCATCTTGATCGGCAATTAACTGTGCTAAATCGCTATGCCAGTCTTTAAAGTTAATTAAATAACCTTGTTTGTCGGTGGTTATTTCTTGCTCGTCAAAAACTAAACTCATTGCCAAGTTACCGACTTTTCAGTTTCACAAATTAGAGTCATTAATGCATCTAGTGATAAGGTGTTAATGTTTTGTTTATCAATAGTTATCGCTCTCGCTAGGGCGTGCGCTTCAATAATATAAAGCGCGGATAATGTTATTTTACTCAAGGCTATTTGCCATAAATCATGATTAACGTTGTAACAACCATCATCAAGTAAAACGATGGTGTCACTTGCTTGTATTACGTTAAGGCATTGCTCAAAGTCAGTGGTTTGAAAAGCGGAAGTGCGTACTAAATGAAGCATACTCATGATGGATTAAAACCTTAATATTGTTTGGTGTTGGTATAATGATATTGCAAAATCATCTTGGTTGAGTACTTGTACATTTTCAATAGAAAACTTTTCGGCTAAACCACGCTGATTAAGCGAATGATGACAAACATAAATATTCTCAATATCGTAAAATTCTAAAGCTGCGAAAGTTTTTAAAAAGTCTTTTTGTTGAATCAGTTCCGGTTGTTGCTCAGCGATTAACTGATAAACGCCGTCAGCCTGGAAATATAAACTTATGGTCTGTTCATAAGAGCCAAAAATAAGGGCAACATCAAGAGAATCTTTAGCATTAGCGTTTGATAATGGCGCGCTAGCATTCAAAATAGCGACTGACTTTTCAGTTACTGACATATAAATCTCCTTAAAGTTGAACTAAACGATCAGCTTTAACATTCAATTCAACTAACTCGCCTAAACCAGACAAGATAAAAGCTTCATGAACATTTGTCGTTTGCTTATCATTAATATCATCGCTTAGGCCGCGCTTTTCTGCTGCAGTAGCACATAAATGTAAGGGAATATTATATTTGTGATGCAGAAGTTGCCATTGCTGATGTGCTTGATATTCGTCATTAGGCAGAGCAACGTGCTGGCTGCCATTTAATACACCATCTTGATAAAAAAACACTCCAACAACGCTCATGTTCATCGCTAAAGCTGACGTAACTATATTGATAGCGGTAGCTGTTAAATTACTGTTGGGCGGGGTGGTGATAACAAAAGCGATATTTTTCACAAGATGTCCTACGTTTACCAAAACAATACTTATAATAAAAAAAACCTCGGTGATCATGTGATCAGCGAGGTTTAATATTATAAGCAATAACTCGCTTACATTCTATTAGCTTGAACTATTAATCGTCTCCGCCCAAAATCCCTAGCATGCTCAACAAGTGAACGAAAATATTGTAAAGACTTAAATAAAGTGAAACTGTTGCACGAATATAGTTCGTTTCACCACCGTGGATAATACGGCTTGTATCGAATAAAATCAAACCCGACATGATCATAATAATTGCAGAACTAATGGCTAACGAAAGCGCAGGTATTTGGAAAAATATATTTGCTATCATGGCAATAACTGCAACGACTAAACCAACCATTAAGAAGCCACCCATAAACGAGAAGTCTTTTTTGCTAGTTAACGCGTAGCCAGAAAGTGCAAAAAATATTAACGCTGTTCCACCTAGAGCTTGCATTATCATTGATGGACCGCCAGGCATTGAAGCATAGTGGCTAAGCATTGGTCCTAAAGAAGCACCCATTAAACCGGTGAAAGCAAATATCCAAAAAATACCACTAGCTGAATCAGCTTTTTTATTTACAACAAACATCAATCCAAAAGCGACCAATATCATAATAATCGCTGCAAAATGTGGCAGGTTCATTGCCATAGAAATAGTGGCAGTAACAGCACTAAATGCTAGGGTCATTGACAATAACATGTAGGTATTTTTCAGTACCTTGTTAATTTCGATAGCTGAACTTTTGCTACCCTGTAAACTAATATTTGATTGCATAAAATTTCCTCTGATAACTTTGGTTATACTTTTTAGATAAGGCCATTTGAATAAAATTCAAGTTAAATGCAAATTTTATTCACGACATTTTGACATATTATGGCACGGTGATTTTGAAATTACTATGCTTAAGTTGTTTAACCTTGTTGATATTCATTGATAATTTGTGAGCGTTTGTAACAGTCTAGGTTGTGATCATTCACCATACCGCATGCCTGCATATGTGCGTAGCAGATTGTAGAGCCAACAAACTTAAAACCTCTTTTTTTTAAATCTTTACACCAGGCATCTGATTCAGTTGACGTAGCAGGGGAGTCAGCTGAGTTATTCCATGAATTAACAATGGTTTTGTTGTCAACGAATTGCCACATGTAAGTGCTAAAACTACCGAACTCTTTTTGGATTTCCATAAAGCACTGAGCGTTGTTAACTGCAGCATTTATTTTTAAACGGTTACGTATGATATTGCTGTTTAGCATAAGCTCTTCAACTTTTCCATGATTGTACTTAGCAACAATTTCTACATCGAAGTCAGCAAAAGCCGCTCTATAACCTTCACGCCGTTTTAATATAGTATACCAACTTAGGCCAGCTTGGGCTGACTCCAAACATAGATACTCAAAAAGTTTTTGATCATCGTAAACAGGTACTCCCCATTCTTCATCATGATATTTGACGTAATCAGGTTTTGAAGTATCAAGCCAAGAACAGCGGCACAGTTTTTCGGAAAAAGTATCATTATCCATATTGAACCTTTAAGGATTGTTTAAATAGCTAGCAAAATGATGTTTTTTTTAGCAAACAAACATTTTTAGAGAATAAATGCTTTACAAGTGTTTTTCGACACTTTAATATTCGCCTCGTTCTGAAGCAAGCAATTGTTTTGAAACATTCAGGTGAGATGGCTGAGTGGTCGAAAGCACTGGTCTTGAAAACCAGCAAGGGTTTATAGCCCTTCTAGAGTTCAAATCTCTATCTCACCGCCACATTTAGAAAAGCCCGTTAATCGAAAGATTGACGGGTTTTTTGCTTTTCTATACTTAAAATATATAAGTGGGTTTATAGCGCAATCCTTTGAGTAGAGTTCAAATCTTTATCTCACCGCCACATTTAGCAAAGCCGCTATTTTATCGCGGCTTTTGCTTTGTGAACAATAACAAATAAAAATAAAGTTTATAGCATAGTCCCTGAAGTGTTCAAAAGGGAGAGGGCAGTTGGTCACAAAATCAACTTGCTTAGATGTCTTTAAAATCTGTTTGAGTATTAATTATATATAGTATAAACCACCTTTTTTAGCCGATTTATCAAATCAATAGTAGATTTAGATCCAAGTTAGGTATTTAAAGGGTTGAATTTGTTATCATAATGCTTATGCTAAATATTTTAATTACTCGTGGAGTCTGTTTTGTCTATAAGCGCAATGAATATTAGTTGGCGCTGGTTAGTTGCCGTCATATTTTTTTCAATGGCATTATCTGGCTTATTAATGGGTGTATCTCTTTCTGAGCGTCCTAGTGCTGATTCTGCTGACATATTAACCAAAATATATTACAGCTTAGGTCTGTTTGTTGTCGGCGGATTAGACTTAGGCACTCCTCAAGGTGGCCCCGCTATCGGTAGGACTTTGTTATGGATTGCCTATTTTGGCTCCCCTATACTCGCAGCGTCAGCTTTAATAGAAGCTCTTCTAAGAGTACTCACACCACATAAATGGCGTCTGCACCGAATTAAAAATCATATAGTTATTGCTGGCTCAGGAGAGTTGACCATTACCTACTTGAAAGCCCTAAGAGATGTAGATAAAAAAGTCTCTGTCGTGATTATCGATAATCAAATTGATAAACTTAGAGAACATGAATTAAGAGTGCAATTTTCCGCAAAAGTTATTATTGGCGACATCACCCATAGCTACTTTATTAATCGCTTAAACCTTACTAAAGCTCGGAAGGTATTGTTGTTCACGGAAGATAACTTTAAAAGTTATGATGCAGCGAATAAAATATTGAAACGCTTTCCTAATTTAAAAAACAAAATAATAATCCACTGTAATAGCATCCGGTTTATGCGCTCTATGAATGGCTCACAAGTTGCCAACGACTGTATCACTTTCAACTCTTATCAACTTGCCGCTATTGGTTTAACTAATGGTCAATTAATAAAACATTTGTATAAAACTAAGCCTAAAGATGTGGTGGTAATGGCAGGGTTTGGTCTATTTGGTCAAGCCGTTTTAGAAGAACTGTCTCAATATGCAAAAAAAGAAATTGATACTATCGCTATTATTGATAAAGACGCCCATCGGCGTGTGCTTGTTGTCGACGAACAACTTAAACTGACGGATTTTGCTAAGCGAGAAATTTTAGAAGGCAATATTTCCCATCCTGAAATTTGGGATAAACTTTGCCAAAATGTCGACTTAGAAAGCTCAGAGCCTATCATTATTTTGGGTACAGGCTCAGCAGAAGAAAATTTACGTGCCGCATTATGGCTAAAAGATAAATACCCTAAAGCATTAATTATTGCACGAAGTCATCAGCCTTCTCAATTTGCTCAAGAGATAGGTCAACAATATAATATTAACAGTGTAAGCCTTACCCAATTGGTAAAAGAGAATTTTCCCGAAGACTGGTTAAAGTCTTGAGTAAATATAGAGATTTAGTTACTACCTTGTCATTAATTACCATTAGGTTAAACGGCTGCCATGAACGGTGGTGTGCAAGTTCAACCGTCCTATGGAAGGTGATATATTTATCTATTAGTTGCTCAGCCATTACAAAGGTTTTTATTTCAAAGGTGACTTTATTGAATAAAACCAGTGCCCACACTCGTCCCATTCTGCCGGCACATTAAAGAACCAGCTAATCGAAAGGTTAGCGGATTTTTGCTTTTTAAGGTTCATAAAAGTTAGAAAACGAGTTTGTAGCGCCAATCCTTCGAGTAGAGTTCAAATTTCTATCTCACAGCCACATTTAGAAAAGCCCGTTAGTCGAAAGATTGATGGGTTTTTGATTTCTTAACAATTACAAATCAGGTTTATAACGTAGTTCTTGAAGTGTTCAAAAAAGGGGGAGAGCTGCTGGTATCAAGATTGACCATCGTAAACGTCGTCATAGCGGTAGTTAAATAATTACTTATATGATGTTTCCCTAAACACTCCATTGTACGAATGAAAGAGTTAGGGGGATTATGTGGACTATTCATCTAAACGTTGCAACTTATGGCGATATTAAAGTACGGAAACCAATTTATATCAATGTGCAACTTTAAATAACAAACTTTGTCTTGGCTACAGAATAACTTATCCATAATTCACATAAAAATATTTTTATTAAATTTATGTTAATGTTTTGTTTTTATTCCTGTGATACATTGTAGAAAAATAATTTTCTAGGTAATTATATCCCTATAATAACTAGGAAATACAAGTCGTTCTAATATTGTAATTGGTTACTTATCAAATCATGTATACCTGTCTTTATGTGAATGAAATGTTGATTTTTAAAGGAATGAAAAATTGAATAAATTGTTACCGCCAAGTTTAGTCGCTTTAATATTACTATTAATTGGGTGTGGGGGAGGAAGTTCGCCTACCAAACCAACACCAGTTCCCCCAAATCCAATTCCTGTAGTTGCAATACTAGGGGACGATGAAGGTACAGAAGGGCAAATTATTAAGCTTACTGCTGTTACCAGTGTTTTAGGAGGAACCATCGATTCAATTGAATGGGTTCAAACTGAGGGGGCGCAATCAATATTAACTAACATCAATACTGATAAAGTAACGATTACTTTACCTTATATTCCAGACATAGAGAATTTTAACTTTAAGGTGATAGTTACAGATAATTTAGGAACAAAAGCAGAATCTACCCATGTTATCAAAGTTAATCCCAAACTCTTTCTATCAGTTGGGGAAAGTTGTCCTTCGAATCACCTTCAGAAGGTCGGTGTTAATAGTAATATTTCTATTTTAAGCCCTTTCGATGTCAGTAATGTGGACCTAAATAAAGTCGAACTGATATGTAATTCTAATAATATAAATTTGGATTATGAAATAGTAGGTAATAAAATTGTTTTTACTACTATCTCAGGCCTTCCTAGTTATAGTAGATGTACTTTTACTCTCGAGGATAGTGCTATTTCAAGTGCACAAGAAAAGAACCATAGAAAAATAATTCACTTTATAACCTCAGATAAGGATAAGTTTGAATACTCGCTTTCCTCTGAGACAAACTTAACAGCAGACATACCTTTAGGCGAACGTAACAGTAGGTTCCCATTAAAACATTTTGTGTATGATGATAAGGACTATTTGTTATGGACAAATAGTCATCATATTTTAAATTTAACTAGCTGGAATATAGAGGGTGTGACTACGATTGAAGTAGCTAGGATTGGTGATTACATATCTGATTTAGAAACCTTTGAAACCACAAATGATATTGCTATGTTTGATGACGGTGATAATAAACTTTTTTTACTTCCTACATATTATAAATATTCCGGTTTGACTTTGATCCCCGTTGATTTAATGTTCGTTAAATTGAATATGCTCACCAAGACTGCAGATTTATTTACCAGAACGACTTACTTTGAGTCCAGTGTTCAAAATTCAATGACAAAAATTGATAATGATATATATATGACTTACAGGGCACACGCAAATGCTGAGTATGATAATAAAGGAGTTATAAAGGTTTCAAGTGATAACGGTAGAACCTTTGTATATACAGACTATCACTTACCTGACAATACCATAGCTAAATTTTTAAATTCTGAAGATAAAGTTCGAGTTATTTTAACTAATAAGAGTTCAACTCCAGGGATACAAGACTATTTTAGTATTTCAGACTTCAATGAGGCAACAGGTGAGCTCAATGAGTTATATCAGTACAAATTACCCTCAAATAGATTTTTATTTAAGCTAAGTATTACTGATAAAACTATTTACTGGTGTGAAAGTGCATCTTATGGCGGTGTCGTTTCTGATGATACAATATGTAAAATCAGCAAGCTCGATTTAGATAGGATGACTGTTACTTCATTTAAAACTTTTGATAAAAATTCATATAACTTTTCAATTTTGACCTCTGTCGATTCAAATACAATCTTTAAATTATCATATGATGATCTACCTTTAATACCAATTGAGATTTATGATGTGGGAAGTTCTGAGCCGAAGGCTAATGGGATACTTGAGCTTGATGATGGTGAACCCGAAGATGTCTACTTTTCACCGACCGGACTAGATGTGCTATTAAAAAGGAATACATCGGATCCAAACAACCAGAATACAAGCGACTTGTTACTACAGAAATATAGTAAAAACCCCACCTGTAGTTAGTGCTTATTTGAAAGCATGAGTAATATAATATAAAGAAGGCAGAGTGATTAAAAGTGATCTGCCCCTCTTTATTTTTTCTCAATATTATTTGTCGAGGTTGAATTGAAATTTCACACCTTTTTGTTAGATAGTTGAATTACCAATCGTCTGGCCACGGACATATAGACATTCTTATCGAAGATGTTAATACAGGCTATCTCCATAAATTTCATGCTTCTGCTCAGTTAGGGGAGAGAATATATAATGGCAAAAATTGGAGTGAACCAGATAGGTGGAATTTAAGTGGTTGGAGTGGATTTTTGGTACCTTATGCTGGCAGAGTCGAATCAGAGGATAGGTTGAAACCTAACTTTTTGAAGGATTCTCATCGGGAAATGCAAATTCTTCGTAAGAAATTCTCAGGCGATAATTGGAATATGATGATTATTGTAAATGGCATTTATTTTCCAGGGAAGAAATAGATACGGACTAATCCACGTGGGTTATTTTTTCTTTTTTAGATCGATCTGGCCTGTGATTAAAATAGCGTCATTATTTCTATTTTGTCAGAGGAGCTTCATCGCAGAAACTGCTAATCAATTGAATTGATAGTAATGACTATTCCGTTCGTAACTAAGGTTCTTAAAATCGAATATGACCGACTGAAATCAGATTGACGCTGTCTGTCATGTTTATAAAAATTAAAAATATATACACAAAGGGTTTGAAACGTAACAGTAATGTATGTTGATGGAAAAGAATGACGATGTTATCTTTCTTGTTGATCTATACAGGTACGGATAGAAACTTAAATTGATGACAGATGTTGATGCACTTGTTGAACAACTTTATAAAACACAATCTGCGAAGTTACTGGCGGTATTAACCCGCATTTTTGGTGTGCATAACTTTGACTTAGCAGAAGATGTAATGCAAGACGCTTATAGTAAAGCCATCATTGATTGGCAACAACATCGCATACCCCAAAATCCTGCTGCATGGTTGATGACAACCGCTAAAAATAAAGCACTTGATAAAATAAGAGCGGATAAAACCAAAGTAAAACTATCCCAAGACTTATCTCAATATTTACTCAGTGAATGGACGTTAGCTTTTACCATCGAAGAAGAATTTAAACTTTCGAAAATAAAAGACGACCAACTTAGAATGATTTTCATTTGTTGTCATCAGAGCATCAAAGCAGAAAATAGAATCGTCTTTATATTAAAGTCGTTATGTGGTTTTAATATTCGAGCCATTGCTCGAGCGTTATTATTAAAAGAAGCGACTGTTAAGAAAAGGTTATTAAGAGCACGAGAAAAATTAAAGCAACTCAGTTTTGAATTACCCAGCGATGATAAACTCAGTGAAGCTATGGATACGGTACACACGGTATTATATTTGCTTTTTAATGAAGGTTTTTATAGTTCAGATCCTAAAAAACCTATCAATATTGAATTTTGCCAAGAAGCGATCGCTTTGGTTAAAATGCTAATAAATGAACCTAAAATGGTTAATCAAGATACGTTAGGTCTGTTTGCATTGATGCATTTTAATATCGCACGTATCAATGCCCGTGTTGATCAAGATGGTTTTAATATACCTTTAGATTTACAAGACCGAAGCCTGTGGCAACAAGAATATATTAATACAGGTGATCATATTTTAAAAACTTGTACTGAAGCTACTAATACAGATAGTCGCTTTTATATCGAAGCGTTAATTGCGCAACAGCACTGTATCGCCGCAACTTTTTCAGAGACTAATTGGCTGTTAATTGTGAGTTATTATGATGATTATATTAAAATAACTGATTCACCTGTGGCCAAACTCAATCACGCAATTGCCCTTGGGCATACAGGAAAGGTGAATGAGGCAATTAAAAACGTAACGTTATTGCAAAGTCATCAAGCGCTTGTTAATTCACATATGCCACTGGCTATTTTAGCGTATTTAAATGCTAAAGCTGGCAATGAAAAGCTTGCCTATCAACAAGCTCATTGTTCTAAAGAAATTGGCGGCACTGAACATGAACATAGATTAATGATGCAACAGCTGCAGCGCCTACTTAATTAAATTGATTATATATCAATCAATACACATCACAGCCCTTACTTCTACAGTAATGTCCGGGTAGTTAAAGATAGGGCACTCTTTGGCAATGGCCGTGGCTTCATCAATATCTGCAGCTTTTATTATTGAATATCCACTGACCAATTCTTTCAATTCAATAGAAGATAAATCAGTGACTACGCCGTCTTGGCTAATGCTATTACCTGTATAGCTTAACGGTGAACCACCAGAGACTAATTGTTCCTTTTGTTCTAACATACCCATCCATGCCCCCCATTGTTCCATACTAGCGGCCATTTCTTCTTTTGAAGTATTCTCCATCCATTTAGGGTCGCCACCTTTGTATATCAACATATAATCATTCATAACATTTCCTATTTTTGTTAGTACTAATAACTTTTTTATCAGTATCTATATGTATAACGTATCAGTGATAAAAAAGGGGACACATTTTCTGATTATCTTTTACAGTTTAATAAAACCTTGCCCACATTTCCCGTTACATTCTCTGAAGCCGCAACTTATCGAGTCAGGATTTTTCGTTTGTAATTTGATGCTTTGATTAGTAGCGGTAATAAGTAGTGTTATTATATAATGTTCGGCATATGCACTCATCATTGATTATATAACGTGGAATTCACATGAATTTAGAACAAGCTTTATTGGTAATAGCTAATGCACATGGCAACGCACTACCTGTTGAAGCGCTCGAAGTCGTTAAAACGGATTGGTCGGTCTTTTACCCTGATTTAGAGCGACTAATAGATCAATTTATTGCCGATGATACATTATTAACCGATGAGCAAAACGCAATTTTATTCTTTGGCACATTTTTACTCGCCGAATTAAAACATTCTCCTGCGCTGCCAAAGGTTTTACAGATGTTTTCGCGCAGTGATACGTTTTTAACACCTATTGAAAAAGTGTTTGGCGATGCAATCACTGAATTAACCCCTACTTTATTTTATAATGTGGCTGACGGTCGCACACAATTATTGTCAGACTATATTGTTGATGGTCATCAAGCCATGTATTGCAAGGCGTCTGCTATGGAGGTTGTCTTTGCGCAATACGAAGTGGGTGTCATTAATAACATTAAACTAGGTGAGCATATTACTCGCTGGTTAGCTAGTTTTTTAGCCATGCCAAGCACAATCAATAGCTTTTTAATAAGCGCATTAGCTGATTATTGTATTGAATATCAACTTGATGATTTTAAGAGTCAATTTACTGAACTATGTGACAAAGACTTATTTGATGAAGACCGTTTTACACAAGATGAAATTAAAACGTGGCGTAGGTCTGATGCTCCTAAACTGATTGAGTCTAGCATCATTCAAACAGACTTTAATCTTGTTGATACCTTAACTACTTGGATTGATGATGAGCCAGAGGACGTTGAACCCGATAGTTTTGTTAACGAAGACTTTGATGGCTTTGATTCGTTAATGGGGGAAGCCGGCTTATTGGCTAATATGCTGTACGACGAAAATACGATTTTAGAAAATAGTGTGCCCGTTAGTTCGTTAACGTTGGCTGGCCGTAATGATCCTTGTCCGTGTGGCAGTGGAAAAAAATATAAGAAGTGTTGTTTGCAATAGGATAACAAACAGGAATAGGCCATCGAGTTTTTATCTTTGAGGCATAACTATCAATAAAATGTGTCTTAAAGATAATTAATACTAAGAGATACCCAGTAAGGGTGAAATAAACCGCAATTTTAACGAGTCGCGGTTTATTTGATCTAAATTTATGTCTAATAATATTAATGGAAATACTCTTAAGGACGAGGCTGATTTGGTGCGCTAGAAGTTATTAATATTAGCTATGTTCATGTATATTCTGAGGTGGCTTAAGTACTTGATTTACCAAGAGTATAAAGCTAGTCTTATTATGATGAAATTATATGGAAAATGAAGCAGAGAATTTTTTGTCTAATAATCTATTAAATACACAAGGAGAGTAACGTGAATAAATCAACAATTGTCTTATTATCTATAAGCCTTAGTATTTTGGGCTGTTCAAGCTCAACAGAGCAAGCATCAAATGATGTAAATATGGAAAAATATCCTCAAAAACGCAGTTTAGACTGGTGTCAAAAAAACTATTTTTCGGCATCTGCTGGTGCCAAAGATCGTCAGAACAGTGCTAAACATTGTGATACACAAGCACGACAATCTTATATAGCTGCCAATGAACATAAAGCAGATAAAGAACATAAAGAAAGTAAAGAAAAGTAATATAAATGTTCAGTTAAAGCGCTTCAAAAAGGACAAGTTACAGTTGACTATTTTTACTTCATTGAACATTTTAGCCAACTAATTATTGCCGATTAATTGGGCGTTAGGCTATTCAATTGTTGAGGAGTATATGAAAAGTTTTTTATTCTTATTAGTGTTAATATTTTCTAATTTATCTTATGCTAAAAATAGTTGTCCTATTATAGATTTGATGCACCATAATAATGATCAAATTGGCTTTTCAACAATATCATTAGGGATGACAGTTAAATCTAATACCTTCTTTAAATTTGACTCACCTTCTAAGGTAGGAGAGCGCTGCGGAACACACACGGCAACATATACAGAAGAAAGCTTCCCTATACTTTTAGTCTTAGATGATGAATTTAAAGTTATAAATATCCATGTTGATACATCAAAAATGGCATGTGATAAAGCATCCTTAGTAAAAAAAGCGAAGAGTACTTTCAAAAATATTACCTTTCAAAAATCAAGGTTTAATAGCTTAACAGAGGTTGAAACTAGCAATCCGCTGTATTTAATCGGTGAGCCTAATTTAGGAATTTTAATGTTAAAACCTAGTAGTTTTGTAGCTATAGGTAAAGCTCAGTGCTTTGAGTAATAATAACCATTCAAACCGAACAAAGAACCGTTGGCTATTTCCTGCTTTTTCGTCTATTTTTAGTCAACTATCTTTGCCTCTTAATGGGGCGTTAGCAAGATTCAACTATATTTGTGTAATTTTAACTTTAAGGTGATAAATAATGATTAAAGTAAGTGTAATGTACCCTAACTCGTCAGATGCAAATTTCGACATTGAATATTATTGCAATACTCATATGCCAATGGTTAAAGAACTTCTTGGTGACTTTGTAAAAGGTGGCAACGTCGATTATGGTATAGCTGGTGGTGCACCTGGCGAGGCTGCTCCTTATATAGCAATGGGACATTTGATATTTGACTCGTTGGATAGTTTTCAAAGTGGATTTGGTCCACACGCAGAAAAAATCATGGCAGATATTCCCAATTACACAAATACTCAGCCTCAAATTCAAATTAGTGAAATTAAGCTTTAGTGGTGATCCTTGTTACAAGGCAATTAAGCAAAACAAAAAACAGCTGGAATTTGTCCTGTTCGTCGCTTATTTTAGCCAATAATTATTTGCCTCCCAATGGGACGTGCTGCATAAGAGAATGTCACTAGATGCTCGAACCTGATTCATTGAGAATAGTGACATTTGCAACACCTGAAGATCTCGGCCACTGGCTCCAAGAAAATCACGCCTGTGAAAGTGAACTTTGGGTAAAGGTGTACAAGAAAAATACTGGGATTCAGAGTGTAACTTGGAATGAAATCGTGATTGAATCTCTTTGTTGGGGCTGGATTGACGGAATTAAGAAGTCACTCGATGGCCAGGCCTACCTGCAACGTATTACCCCCAGAAAAACGAAAAGCAACTGGTCTAAAAGGAACACCGAGCATGCAGAGCGTTTGATCAGTGAAAACAAGATGACAGAATCAGGCCTTGTGCATATTTTTGCTGCAAAAGCAGACGGGCGTTGGGCGAACGCTTATGTTGTAAGTGAAATGGAAGTACCTCAAGATTTCCTAACTGCACTGGAAAGCAAACCAAATGTTAAAGCATTTTTTGAAACTCTCAATAAATCGGCTCGTTATGTTATTGCGTATGGGTTGATAAGTGCGAAGAAACCTGAAACCAGACTAAGGCGCTTTACAAAATACATGAATATGCTTTCTAACGAAGAAAAGCCTAAATAAGTTGAATTCGGTTTATAAAAACAAATAAAGAAAACGAATTTATCATGAACTTTGTCGTGCGTATAACCATGATGTTAAGGATTTATCATTGGTTTTAAGTGGGGTTGTGTAAATGTCTAAAAATTATTGTTTGTCTCTTATTAAGGCGTAAGGCAACTAGGAATAACAATTGTGAATCTCAGTACTAAAATTGCTAAATACGGTGAAAAAGAATACTTTTTTAAGTTATATTTCAATGCAATGAAAGAACATATTGAAACCCTTTGGGGTTGGGATCAGAAATGGCAAATTAATGATTCTGAAGAGCGCTGGAATTCATGTGCAAACTACGTAATTTATAATGCGGGACAGAGAATTGGCTACTTTCAAATTATGGAAGAGAAAGATGAAGCATATATCATGATGTTTATTATTGATGAAGAGTATCGTTCACAAGGAATTGGTTGTGATGCGTTAGCTTTACTTAACCGTTTAATATCAAATAACGTAATATCATTACGTGTTTTTAAAACGAATCTGAAGGCATTGGCATTTTACGAAAGAAATGGTTTTTCAATCTCTAAGCAAGAGAACGAATTCTATTTAATGCATAAAAAAGTTACCTGACAAGAACTTTAAACGGAACAAATAACAGTTGGTTAGGTTTCGTTCATCAGCATATTTTAGTCCACAATTATTTTCCTCTCAATAAGGTATTAGGCGAATTATGAATCCGAGTAAAGTTGTTCGTGATAATATAAGGAAGCTAACTGATCTTCCTAATATAGGTAAGGCAAGTGCCGCTGATCTTGAATTACTTGGTATCGTTAAACCCAGCGATCTCGTAGGGCAGGACCCGTATAAAATGTACGAGAGGCTTTGCATTAAAACTGGAGTCAGGCATGATCCATGCGTCATTGATGTGTTTATTTCAGTTACAAGCTTTATCAATGGAGATGAACCTAAGGTTTGGTGGGATTACACCGCACAGCGTAAAAAGGTTCAAGCTACCAAGTAAGTTTTAGGATGCAAGCCATTCATGCAGGGTAAATAATTGTTGCTATTTACTGCTTCATTGTTATTTTAGTAAACCGTTATTAGCCACTTATTGTGGTTATATATTTAGAAGGTTGGTACATGAATCTCAATATTACATTTATTGGTGAACTGGTTCTTTATTCTATGTTCATTGTTGGAGCCTTAAGTTATTACTTAGGTAAACGTAAAACAACTTCAGTTAAAATTGCTGTATTAGTCGGTGTTGTGTTATGTCTTATTCCGCCTCTTAATCTCGCCTATTTAATTGTTTTAACGTTAAAAAATGACGTTGTAGATGACTCGAGTATTGAAACATCTGTGTGATTTTCATATTTCAGTTGCTGTTTATTATTTAGAAATTTATCACTCAAGAGGTTATATGAAAAATATATACATACCTATACTTTTACTTTGTTTTTCTACGACGAGTCTAGCTGATGAAAAGCGTGGAAAAAGAGAAGTGTTGCTCGACAACCCAGACGTTGAAGTTGTTCGTTTGACCTATCCTGTTGGAACAGAGTCGGGGATGCACACGCATATACACCCGAACAGAGTTGTATATTTTGTAAAAGGTGGGACATTAGAATTAATCCCTAAAGACAAGCAGCAAAAATCAAAAGTTATAAATGTGAGTGATGGTGAAACACTATTTTTGCCTACAACAACTCACAATGTTAAAAATATCGGAAATACAGAAGTAGTGATTGTTGAGACTGAAATTAAAAGTAGCTAATAATAAATTCAAGCGGGAATTTTTAACAGTTGACGATATTTCACTTCTTTGACAACTTTAGTCCCCCTTTTTGCTAAGCAGGGAGTTACAGTGCCTCGATGAAAGTACAATCCTTTACAAGCGATTGTGATACCCCAACATTAATTATCGCTTCTGCTTTGTCGGTTATTTTATCCAATTTTTTCGTCACTAATAGGGCGTTACCTGTTCACCAATATAGAGTGTCACTTAATGAAGATCAGTTTTATTATATTAATTTTTTTATTTTCGGGCTGCGCTATAAATATCACTCCAGACTCTTTTGTATATCAAGATGAGAAAGTTGAGCCTCATTTAGACTTAGATCATATACAAACAGAAATGACTCAAGATCCTGCATTATATAAATTAACTGAGCTATCAGTTACAACACCTGATGGAGTGGTTCTTAAAGGTGTAAAATTATCACATGAAAATGCCCTTATAAATATTGTTTTATTTGGTGGTAGTGGCATGAAGATAAGTACTTCCTTTGGCATTTTAGATCGATTCTCTAAGTTACCAGCCAATGTGATTTGGTTTGACTATCGTGGCGCTGGAGTTAGTGAGAAAAAAAGTGAATTGCAAGTAATCGAGTTACAGAATGATGCTCTGAATGTTTTTGATTTTGCTAAGGAAAGCCTGCCAATAAATGTGCCTACCGTTATACATGGAATATCTATGGGCTCTGTACTTGCAAGTTATGTAGCTACAGAACGCGCTATTGATGCGTTAGTCCTTGATAGCGCGGTTAGCTCTATACCTGAATTGGTGGACCATTTAGTACCCAATTGGTCAAAACTCTTTGCAACGATTTCTATTTCTCCTGAATTAGCCAAAGTAGATAACACGCAATTAATTAAGCGTTATAGTGGCCCATTAATGGTTCTTGTTGCTGAATATGATGCAATTACACCGGTTGCATTTTCTCAAAAATTATATCAAGAAACGGGTAGTACTGAAAAACAATTAGTCGTTATATTAGATTCAGATCATGGGAAACCAATGAAAAAAGAGCAAACTGTTAGGGCTTACCGTCAATTTATTAATAAGTTAATATGCTGTACAAAAAGCTAATATAATTTTTAAACAGGAACGTTCAGTTGGCTAGTTTTATTTCGTTCATAATCCTAGCCAACAAATTCTCGTCAGCAGTAGACAATTGTACTATTCGTCGCAGCAACGAAAAAAATAAACCAATAATTATCTGACATGACATTGCTCTATTATATGACTAAAACCATTTGAATTTGATAAATGAAATTGTCTAAAAAATTCTTAGAATTAATTAGACAACTTCTTTTGGTCTGTTTGAGTTTATTGTAAGCATTTCGTTATTTTATTTTTCGATTCAAACAGCTTTGACCTAGTTAATTAGAAGACATTTTATTGCTTCTTTTGGTTAACCTATTTAAATATACAAAAGTTTTTGAAGCATCATATTTCTGAGCAAAGTGGGTTAATCCCATTTCGTTACATGTAATATCATTAACAGCAAACCGCTCAGTAACAGTTATGTTTCCCCAAGCATACAATTTTAAAGCCTTTTTTAATCCAACAAGATTATTATTGGCGGTTAGCATACATATTTTTGCTTCAGAACTACTACCTGTCGGTATAAGTTTGTAATTACTGCTATAAGCATTGAAAGATAATATTAAAATTAAAAGAGGGGATGTTAAATTAAATAGTTTCATAATATATTCCTTAATAGTTGGTAGTCCCAAAATAATGAAAGCTAACCTTCACGTGGGATTCAATTTCAAGCAACTTTACGCTCATTAGATAGTCTAAATTTTGAGTTGTCAGGCAAACGTACAATGTCAGCTAACTGTTTAGTGGGTTGAAGTTTTTTATGTGATATAGCCAAACAAACCATTAAAGAAACTAATATTATTGGATTTATCACTAATCCGTGAATAAGTGAGATAGGCAGAATAAATCCAAGACTTAATATGATTAAAATTGAGATAAAACTTAAGATACGAATGAAGTTATAAAAAAAGATGTAAAGTTTCATAGTAATCCCCTTTGTGGTTTGAATTACTACTATATTGCTACCTGTTGCCCCCGGCAAACGTATAATATTGATGTCATGTGTGAATGCTATTCACTTATACTTGTCTCGACTAATTGTTTAAACCAGCCAATAAATGAAGAAATATCACTGCGCTTTTTATCTCTAGGATGATAAACAGCATAACATTTAGGTATAAAATGAAATTTTTCTCTGAATGGCTGAACCAGTAACCCATTTTTTAATGCCATGTTTTCGAGGGGAATAGCGCCTAATGCCAAACCTAACCCTTGCTGTGCTGCCTGTATTACAGCATCATAAGAGCCAAGACTTAGACTCGATTTTGACTCAACATAATCAATACCCACTGCATCGCACCAATGTAACCAGCTATTTTTCATATTTGCGTGTTGAATCAATGGCACCGAAAGCGTTTGATCTACATTCATTAGGTTGTGTTTATGAGCAAATTCTGGCGAACACAAAGGAGTGACTTGCAAGTCAAATAATTTTTCAGATATCACGCCTGGGTAATTACCATCTCCTAACCTCAACGCTAAGTCGAAATCATCGTAGCGTAGGTCAATTAACTCCATCGATGTTTCTATTCTAAGTTCAACAGATGGAAATTTTTGTTGAAATAACTCTAAATTGGGAATAATAATGTTGCTAGCGATAGTAGGGAATGTTGATATTCTAAGTAATGTTGACTGGGCTTGTGTAGAGAATTCTCTTTTTAGCGCTGATGTACCATGGTCCAATAAATGAAATATCTCTTGTACGGTTGAAATATATTTCTCACCTGCAGGTGTCAGTTTCACCCCACGTGTTACGCGCTTGAACAAAACGATATCGAGATTTTTTTCCAGTGATTTTATTTGATGACTAATGGCTGAAGGTGTCAGAAATAGTTCTTCAGCTGCTTTTTTGAAGCTTGAATGACGCCCCGCAGCTTCAAAGAGTTGTAGCAAATGTAAAGGAGGTAAGCTTCTGGCCATGAATATTAAACGTCTAAAAATAGTGTTAATTGATAGGGGATTGTCGACTATTAAATTAACAATATCAATTACTGATCGCAATTGTTATACAACGAGAAGGTATTTAATTTTAAAATGTATGCAAAAGTCTCAAAAATAACGAAGAGAGAGTTTACCCTTAAATTTCATCACAAGATTATAAAACCTCAAGAAAAAAATTCTGTGCTTTCTTGAGGTTTTATAAACGTTAAATCCGTGAATAACGAAATATACTGGCTAACCATTGTTCCGTCTGTTTTATCCATGAAAGTCCGTAGAGTCCTACTAAATGTTTAGGTTTTAACTTACAACGTGGGTCTGACAATAGTTCTCTTGCTTGTGAATAATTTCCGTCTCCAATATTTAGTTTTGCGAGATGACATAAATGTGTAGCGCTATATTTAAGCATATTATCAACATTTTTCATTTTAGGCTTTTTACGCGCTTCCATTGTTATGCGAATACTAAAACCACATTCAGTTGACGGTATATTGTTTTTACTTGCTTGACCTTGCACATCTTTATAATAGAGCGAATGAATATTTGGTGAATAAGCAATATTGGTATTCAAGGCAACTCGGCAGAATAAGTCTTGATCTTCACCTATAGGTTCATCAAGGGGGAATCCGCCAATAGTATTAAATAACGACTGCTGAATCACCATAGATGACATGGTAAAGGGTAAATCGCCTTGTGAAGCTATTTGAAAATAGTCATCCAATATTACCCCCTTAGGATTCACGTTTTCCAGGCTAATGTTTGCATCTGAATAGGTGTTTTCAGACTCAACAATTTGGTAACTTGTACCAAAAAACTTTGCTTGAGGAAACTTAATAATTAATCGAGCAACTTCATCTAAAAATAAAGGTAACCACTGGTCATCTGCATCCAAAAAAGCTATGTATTCATGACTTGCTAACGCTACGCCATTATTACGAGCAGCGGAAACTCCTTGGTTTGCTTGGTGTATTAATCTTACATTTTTCAAGTTGGCCTTTTTAACCAATAGTGGCCCTTCATCTGTTGAACCATCATCAATAACAATGATTTCAGCGGCAGGGTATTTCTGCCATGTAACGCTTTTTAGTGTTCTTAAAATATGATCAGCTTTATTAAATAGCGGAATAATTACGGTAAATTTTATATTGTTCATTTTGAATACTCCAATTAGATAAAGAATTTTTTAGTGCTGTATTAATAGATAAAGTAGGGGAAATGAAATTTGTTGATAAACCTTTTACTATTTCCGAAACAATCTTTTCAATATTGAGGTTAAATAAATCTATTTGATAGCCATATGGCATACCTATTTGTTCACACCAACCTTCACACTTACTATGGTAGTTAACTGATAAAACTGGTGTTTTTGCTAAATACCCAAGAATAGAACCGTGTAGTCGCATACTTATAATAACGCGATAACTTGCAAGGTTTTCCAGTAATTTAATAGGATTAGGTTCATACTTTTCTATCGTGATAGGCACGGTATTACTTAACTTTCTAATAATATTATTGTTGATTTGCCAATCACCCAACGAACTATGTCCGTTAAATTCTATTAAGGTTATAGGTTCACCTGTTTTTACGTATAGCTGCTTAATCAATTCTGTAAATTCTTCAAATCTATGATGTTCTGCCAATTTATTAGTTTTACCCATCGCATCAATGGCAACAGAACATAACGAAAGTGCAATGCCTTTTCGTTCCACTTTTTTGGGTGTATATTCTTTTGAACAAAGCAATAAGGGCGCTAAATCGAAGGTTTTGTTAACATTTGCGTTTGGTGCAATTCTTTTGGCAATCTCAAAACTTTCGCTATCTCTTACTCCAACATAACCACATTCATTTAAAAATTTGGCACAAGATTTTTCTGCACCATATGAATTAAATGGACCAATGCCAACACCTACAGCTAAACTTTTTTTCGGATTTGACAAAAACATTAACTGCCTTTTAAGATTAATGTCAGTTTCACTATGTAAAACCGAACCACCACCAAAAATAATGCGTTTACATTGTAGAGCCGTTTTATAATGAAATAATCTGTTTTGACCTGGGAATTTTTGGTTATATTTTAAAGCGATTTTATGATCACTTTGTGTTTCTCTGTTGTGATCACCATACAAACCTACTATAGAGTTTCTACATCCCACAAGGTGTTTAGCCCCCCATGCAGTAGCATACATAAGCGCATCATCACCACTATTTTGCATGCCGTAATAGCCTACTAAATAAGCATCGTATTTTTTAAACATATTTTTCTCCTGATTTAAGTGGGTTAAGGGCAATGCCTATCCATAAAAGTGCTGGCCAATAAATAAAGCTTAAAATCTCTAGATTTTCAAAAAATGAGTAACAGATAAAAACAATAGCCATTAATGCTGCGGTATAACAAATTTGACTTTTTAGGCTATTCAAAAATAAGTAAATACAAGTAAATGTTAGGGGTATGGCTAGGGCTAAAAGTCCTACAATACCTTTTACAAATAATAATCCGTACCAACTGTGGTGAGAACCTATGGGCATGCCTTCTACTACTTTCGGGCCTTTCTCTACTATGCCATGCCCCCATATAGGGGCTTCTGTTTCCCAGCGTTGCAGAGCCAAAACTTCTAAAGTATTGCGTACTCTTGTTGAATCAGGTCTTGATGCCTTTATATTTTCGTAACTGTTGTTGAGCGAGTGAAATACAGGTTCACCGAGAAGTAATATTGCAGAAATTGCTACACCAAAAAAGATTAAGTAAATGGGATTCTGAAAATATTTACTTAAACAACATAGCGGCATTAAAGCTATATATATAGCCCAGCCCGCTCTTGATTGAGACAGTAAACACATGAAAAAACTGCCTAACACCCCAGTATTTCTCCAAAAAACATTTTTATCTTGACTCGTAAAAATTAAAAATATGCAGGCCATAAAGCCAGCGGCTGGTGCCCAAGGAGTAAAAAATCTCCAACGACCTGCACCTGTTTCAGGATTTAGGCCATATAAACTGACGGTAAAGAAACTTTCACCCGGTCCACCGATGACTTTTAGTGGTGAAATAAATAAATCGCCGGGTATACCTCCGAGATAAAGAACAATACTCACAACGGCAAAAATTAACGAGTGGAATGAAACAATACTTACGGCTCTAACGATTAATTGCGGTTTAATATTGGCAAATGCACCAATAAATAAAAATAGCGGCATTAACGCCCAACCTTTTGCCCACCCAATAGAAGATTTAATCGTTTTTGCCAAACCTAAGTCCCAATTCGAATGGGCAATCAGTAAAGCTAATAACATGAAAAAACCGCCAATAATCCATAACCATACAATTGCAGGGATGACTGCACTTTTGTCTTTTCCGTTCACATACCAACGTAATATAACAACGAAGAAAATCATCCAACCTATTAACGAACCCATGATATATAGACCACCCAAAAAAAAGAAAGGGTAGGTTAACGTTAACCCGAACCAGACCAATTTTTCTTCTGTATAATTCCGAACTGGGTGTGTTGAATGCATAATTAAATAGTCCAAATATGAATAAATTGCTTTAACTCAAACAATTATTCGTTAAAGCATGTGTAATTTCGGTCAGTAAAATATTGCCATTAACATACATGTAGCTTAAATTGTGCCAACAATTACATTTATCATAACTAACTGATAATAAGAGGGTATTTGTTTATGTGTTTTTATTTTAAAGGAGGGGGATTGCATGAATTGCAAAGTAGCAAATTGGATTCTCATTTTGCAATTCAATAATTTTTAAAGCGTTTTACAATTTTGAAAAATAAATTCAATAAAAAGCAGATTACAACACAAATGATTAAAATAAGCGGGATAATAATGAATCGTAAAATTCAGCATTAAGTATTAACTTAATTATTAAAGTTTCTTAATCTCACTACATGAAATTTAATACACCAATCTAAAGCAAACGGTTAATATCAGCGTCGCGGGATTATCAATATTTATGTATAACATCTAAGCAAGTAAACTAGCTTTTCTTTAATAAAACACTGATTAACTTATTACGCTGCGATAAAATGATTAAGCCAACGGTGATGAATATAAAGCCGGCTATCGCTCCAATGAAGGCAATAATATTTTTAGGACTACTTTGTTTCGTTGGGTACGACGGTGTTGTTAACATTTGTAATACAGGGTATGAGGCGAAAATATCAGCTTTACTTGCTTCAAGTCTTGCTGCTGCCGAGGTAAAAATAGCCTCTGCCATATTAAATTCTCTTTGTAGACGTTCTAACTCAACTATTTCACGTGAGTAAATTTTCAATTGGTCACTCAAATGATCAATTGATCGTCCTAGCTCACTGTACATTGAATCTTGACCTTTTTGTTTTGCATATGCGTCAATTAAGTCAGCGAATAACTCAGAACGTTTCGGGTTCAAATCCAAGTTCAATGAATTGAATATTGCACTTGAGTTTACCCCGTACATTTCGCTGCTTCTCTCGTTAATTGCAACCCGCGTAAAGTTTAGTCTTTTTTGTTGTGCTTTAACTTTTGGGTGGTTAACACCCCAACGAGAACTGTATTCAGTGAGTTGGGTGATACTTTCTTTTAACTCAGTGATATATGCTCTAAATTCAACATCTGATTGAAGCGTAAAAGCTTGGCCTGCTAGTTTAGGTGAAACACCTAGTTCTTCACTTAACTGATAAATATATTCTTGTAATTGTTTAGCTTCAGCTTTTACATACAGTTGTTTTTCTTTTACCCCAGATAGCGTTCTAACCAATTGGTCCATTTGTTCTGATGATACGACAATAGATCGTTGCTGAAAGTCAACAATGGCATTACGGGTTATGTTCATTCTTACTCGATATTGATCAAGTACGTGGTTAATACTTTTGTCACGACGTAACACTTCATCAGCTCTTAGGTTGCTCAGTTCATCTTGTAATGCTTCATATAAGGCCAAAGTCTTGGCTTGTGCAACGCCTTGATTATTAGAGTTCATAGATAAGGAGATAATTGACGTCTGCTCTGTGAGTTTAATTCTAGGTTTACCCAGTTCCTCAAGTGTAATGTGCAGTTTTTTTGCAGCCCGAGATCTCACACTACGACTAGATAACATTTCTTTATAATTAACACGCGGGTTAAAGCCACCCGCAGAAAAAGGCGCACTCGTTTGTGAAACAATTTGTCCGACATCATCCAATGATACACTGTTACTACTACCTGTTCCGGGTAATACCATTTCCATGTCACTGGTAAATGAAGGAGCCTTATTTAGGTAGAGTATGATTAGCAAGGCAACAATTGAATAAGAAGCTAAGGCGACAACCAAATATGGGCGCTTTAAAGTAGCGTATATTTTTGCTCTAAATAGACCATATTTCGATAACGTTACAATAGGGTATTTCATAAATCACCTATAACAATTTAAATGGAATAATAAGGTCAGCAATTGTTTTTGCAATATCACGATAGTTAGTAATATCTGAGTCGTAACATGCCACAGCATCATTAGGCATCAAATAAGGGTTAATATTTCCTTTATTTGGCATAGTCATCAGCTCTTCAACAGAACGTTCAATAACTTGTGTGTCTCCGGTGATCGGATTTCTACTGGCAAGCACAACGCGTCTTGGTGCATTTGTCCAATCTTTACCGCCGACACAATTTGCTGATACTGCAGCTTGAAGTAAACGTGTTCCGTAAGGTAAGCTGGTAGAATACCGGCCAACGGCAGCGCTAGAATTATCGCCCGCTGAATCAATCAAATTAGACATAAATACACGAAAACCTTTAGGTGTAATCAAACTAGGTCTTACTAAGTGCTCTTGAAAGCAACCGGTACTTGGTACTATTACACGGTCGCCTGCAACAAGTGGGTAATCGGTGACTAAATTTCCAGATAACATGCCTGTCATGTCTATCTGTACTTGCCAGCCTTTACGTAATAAAATTATTTGGTCTAATTTTGCATCAGGCCTAATGCCCGATGCCGCTCTGATGGCTTCAGATAATAATCGATTTGTTGAATAATCACCAAAAGCATTCAAATGTTCCGAATTTTGGATCCCAGCCGGTTTTTTATTAATGAATACAGTACCTGGTTGAAAAACGGCACCGGAAACAGACACTTCAATGGGTGACCAATTCAATACGTGAATCGTTACACTTGAGTTGGCGGGTTGAAATATTTCGGCTTTAACTAGGGCTAATTGAATTTCAGTTTCTAATTTATTAGTCGTTGCTCCACCTGCTTCTATTCCACCAATGATAGGGAGTTTTACAAAACCTGCGTTGTCAACAATATAGCGGCCATTAAAGCCTTCACCATCTTCAATGATTACTTCTACTAAGTCACCAGGACTTAATAATAATCCTTGTGCCAAAATAGGATCATTTTTTGCTGAAGCTTTCATGTTGCTTGCATTTAAATTTAGTGGTTTGTCGGTTCTATAATTTAATGCTGCACCCATACTTTGAAATTTGCTGCAATTTAATCCATCAGAGAATAATGTATTAGGCGCTTGCTCGTGCATAAAATCATCACCATTATTAGCGGGTGTACCATAAAACCTTAAGGCAGATTTATCAATGTTCTCTGAAGAATGATGAGCACACCCCTGTGAAAACATAGTGCCAAGCAACGCAACAACCATTGGGATCATTTTATAATTTTTATGACACTTCATGCAATTCTCCACAATGACTTTAACGAGTTACAAACAACAGTTGCACTAAACGTACCAATTAGGGCTTTATCACTTAGCAGTTGTATTTAATGTGTTTTTTTGTTTGTGTTCTTCAGTGTGATGCGTTTTTTTTGCTATTTGCAATGAGTGATCCCCATTTTGCAAACGGAGGGATATGAAAGAATTCCATCAAAATGTACTGATAATGAAGTAAAAGTGAATTGATAATGCGTAATCAACTCACTTTTACATGCCCCCTTATTCTTAATCTTTAATGAGTACTAGCATTGTAGACGTTATAACTAATAAGCTCCTTTTGCCGTTAATACGGCAGGAATGGTGAGCGCTATTATTTTACAATCCATGAAAAAGCTTTGTTGTTTAATGTACGTTTTATCAAGTTGTAACTGTTGTTCAAAGTTAGTGTCAGCTCGTCCAGAAACTTGCCATAAACCCGTTAAACCTGGCTTGGTAAATAATCGTGGTTGAACAAAACGATCATATTCATAAGCTTCAATAGATAGGGCGGGTCTAGGGCCTACCAAACACATATCACCTCTAATAATATTAAATAATTGTGGGATTTCATCTATTGAATATCTTCTAATAAATTGACCAATTATAGTAATTCTTGGATCGTTAATATACTTTTTACAAACTCCTTCACGAGAACTCTGTGAAGGGTCTGGCTCTTTGTATTTTAGATCTGACTTTACATACATAGAGCGAAACTTGTACATTTTAAAGTGCCGACCATTTTCACCCACCCGTGTTTGAGAGAATAAAGCACTTCCAGAGCTTTCTATTTTAATCAAACACAGGACTAATAAAAATAAAGGACTAATCAGTATCAGGGAAAATAGCGCGACTGTTTGTTGTAACATTACCGGTATACCTTTGTGTTTATAATTTTTAACACTAGGTTTATGAGTTCGGCTAAATAAAGTGCTATTTTTAACATTTCGTATGATTTGAATAGTCATTATTTTTCTCCAGTATTTACTAAACCAAGAAAGAAAGTTCTATATAAAAAAAGCGGATTTCCAATTACATAACGATTGAATTTATTACGAGGTTCTTGTATTAATCTCCAAACCCATTCCATACCTATTTCTCTTAACCACATAGGAGAGCGTGAAATGTTGCCAGAATAAAAATCAAATAGTCCACCTACTGCTATTGCTGTTTTACAGTGCAATTTCTCTTTATTTTCGAGTAACCATTTTTCTTGAACAGGTGATCCCATTGCTACTAATAAAACGTCGCATCCACTACTATTGATAGCTTCAATAATTTGTTCAGAGGTCTTGTTTTCGTTAAAGCCGTGTTCCGTTCCAGCAATATTAAGCCCAGAATATTGAGCACGTAGTGTATTTGCTGCTTTTTCTGCGATACCGGGCTTAGCCCCGAAAAAATATAGAGATTGTTTACTTTCAATGCAGGTTTTACAAAGGTGGGGTAGTAGGTCCGTACCATTATTATTACCCTTAAGCATAAATCCCGCTTTTTTTGCCGCTAACCTCATTCCTGAACCATCTGCAAATAAAGCATTTGCTTTTGATAGTTGGTTAAAGAAGTTTGAGTCACTAATAGACAAATTGATTGAATTTACGTTAATGAAAAAACCTATTTGAGTTACATTATTTTTGGTCTTATTATGTGTTATCCAATCGACAGCTTCTTTCATCGAACTGTTTTTAACATTCAAGCCAAATAGCGATAAGTATTTAGCTTGTTTTAATTTCATTACTGTTCGGCCATAAAGAACTACAGACATAAAACTTTTAATCAAAAGGGCTAAATAGTCAATTACATTGCCATTAAGTTGCTGTTCAAGTAACTGCTCTTTAGTCATCACCGTTAATCCTGTTTTAAGGTGTAAGTCATACAAACTAAAAATGCCGGCTTTACATTTTATCTGGTTCATTACACAGAACTGAACATCTGGTGTAAGCCTGTGAGTTAATGGGACACCACAAAGTGAAATTTTTCCTGAGTAAATATCAATTAAAACCGCTGTCTTCACCCAAATCCCGCAACTGAAGTTATGTAACATCACTTTTCTGCTTAAAGCATCCGTTTTATGTTGAACCGTAAACACGTTATTTTTAGTGGTTAATGCAAGCAATGCGTTTAAAAGGAAACAAGGCAGCAATATCAATATAAGTAAAAGTGCTAAAGGGCGGTCAATAAAAGTGCCGCTGTACTCTTGTTCAAGTGAATCGTAATGCTTGAATGTTTGGGTCATTGATTGAAGTGAAAGTTTAGTTTTCATCATTTCAGTTAACCTAAATTGCGGTGAGTTAACTTGTACGGTGCTTAAGATGTGCCAATCTGTCTTTTTTATTTTACATTGTTGTTAACAAAGGGGTTTGTTCGTGATTTGTTCGTGATTTGTTTGTTTTTTATGTTCGGGTTAGAGAGGTTTACATTGCAAAATAAAAATTTTATTTTCATTTTGCAATGAATATTGAAGTTCTATTTACAGGTAAGTTTTGGATATAAAGACAAAATTATATTTGTCTCACTAGATAGTACATCCTGGCAATACTTCCGATCAGAAACTAACTTATTTCGATTCACGAAGGTTAATATTCTGGCAGATAAACAAAACACGATTTTATGAAAAAAGTTATGAAGGAAGCCAGTTCGCATAGGGCCACAGTTGCTATGTCGTATGTAGTCATCTAAATGGTAATCGAAAGTATTATTCCATTTTTGATCAAGCTCTTTTATAAAATTGACGTCTTTACTTAATTCGATAACATGACCATTTTCCCCCCAACCAACATCATTTTCTTTTTGTACTGTGTTAAATCTGGAATCAATGATACGACTTATCCAAGAAGTAGTGAGTTCGTTATTCTGCGCGATAAGTACCCCTGAATTAAATCGCTTAGAATATCCTTTTGCCATATAGATATGCTTTTCATTTTCTAATACAGATGATAGAGCTGGGCAACTTGCATTAACAACAGTATCAGCATCTAAAAATAAAACTGTGTCATAGCCAGATAATAAGGCCGTTCGCATTAAGGTTAATTTAAGCCAACAGCACTCAACACCTAAAGCTGAAACATAAGGGCGAGTTACAGCTTGGTGCTTATAACCCTGCTTTTGAGCATATCTTTTGTGTGTACTAAGCTCTTTTTTATACATCCATTGATAGCCATTTAAGGCAATACTCAGTACTAATGTTTTACTCGTCATAAACGCCACCTTTATTGTTAACAAGCTAATCATGTTTTTGCATTTATCTAATGTAAAAGTGTAAACAAAAACTTAGTAAATTAAATAACAAGCAAAAACTACTCCATTATTAACTAATGGCGCTATCAAAGAGCTACAAGGACGTTAAAACAAAAGTGTCTATGGGTTATCCTTATATTTTGTATAATTAACTCTCATATTGCGAATTTTGAATATAGAGAGGGTGTAAAGTTTGAAAGTTAATAGAAGCCGAGAAACACTAAAAGTTATAACTAAATTATTTTTAGAGCCTAATACAACCAACAAGAAAACAATATTTTGATGAAAGTGAGATTGTTTGAATAATTTTGGATAAGACTAAAAAGAGATAAAACAGCAATAAATCACTTAATATCGGCTTAAGTGATTTATTGTTGAATTAGTTAAACGTTTGCTAAAGGCAGGGTGATTTTAAAACATGTTCCAACATCAACGATACTGGAA
>Ga0209396_1000098_pt1 | contig 122613 bp, 110 predicted proteins | sample GOMGulsemesocosm_6_FD_184638 | JGI IMG/M metagenome (GOLD analysis project Ga0209396, IMG submission 184638) | Methane-oxidizing microbial communities from mesocosms in the Gulf of Mexico - GOM8C Gulf of Mexico (SPAdes) (version 2) | ecosystem: Environmental > Aquatic > Marine > Cold seeps...
GCTCACCTCTTACCTTTCCGAACAGAGAAGTTAAGCCCATTAGCGCCGATGGTACTGCAGTTATGTGGGAGAGTAGGTCGCCGCCTTCTTTAATCCTCAACATTCATTGAATGTTGAGGATTTTTTTGCTTTATACTGAAGTGAGATGGTGAAACGGATAAATGTAAAACTCAAAATGTAAAAGTGTTGTAACGCTGAGCTTGTCGAAGTGAAATTAAGGATAGTTATAAAGTCTTTCTATACTTATGATTCTTACTCTCATCGCTACTCGTTACAAACGAGCAGTAGCACATTATTTTTGTAAACTCTAAGGTGTAAAAATATTGAATATAAATCTCAAAATGTAAAAGTGCTGTCACACTGAGCTTATCGAAGTGGTTTGTTGCTAGTTTTATAATTGATTCTTTACAAATTATCTAATTTCTTAATTTAAATATACTCATTCTTGCCGCTACTCATTACAAACGATCAGTAGCAATAACTTTTTATTTTACATACTCTCAACTCCCTCTTCGCTTTGTTCTATTTTCTTTTCGCTATTACTGCGTTAGGGATTGCAGTGGCATCCTTTTTTATTGAGGAACGAAATAAAAAAGATATAACGGAATCCCCGACCTTTAGGGAGCGCCCAAAGAGTGTTGTTTATTTTAAGATTACTAATTGTTTACACATTTAGATTGAGTAGCTAATCGATATATTATTGTAACTTTATCTTCTTAAATTAGTATTGGTTATGCATCAAAACAAAGAATTGGAATTGGCTTTCGATTTTATAGAAAAAACGGATCGTAATGTTTTTTTAACCGGTAAAGCGGGTACAGGTAAAACCACTTTTTTGCATCAACTTAAAATGACTACTTTAAAAAGAATGGTTGTTGTTGCGCCTACCGGTGTTGCAGCAATTAATGCAAAAGGGACTACAATACATTCTTTTTTTCAGATGCCTTTTGGACCTATATTACCTAACGGTTCATCCACAAACTCTAGGCAACAACGTAGGTTTAATAAAACTAAAATAGATATTATTAAATCGTTAGATCTGGTTATTATTGATGAAATTAGTATGGTTCGTGCCGATTTGTTAGACGGTATAGATCAGGTATTAAGACGTTATAAAGACAGGAATAAGGTGTTTGGAGGGGTTCAAGTTTTAATGATTGGTGACTTACAACAATTGTCTCCAGTTGTTCGCCCAGAGGAGTGGCAAATGTTGCGACCCTATTACGAAACGGTATACTTTTTTAGCAGCCAGGCATTTTTAGCTTGTAATGCAGTTAGTATTGAATTGACTCATATTTATAGGCAAGATAATCAAGAGTTTATTAGTATTTTAAACGAAATTAGAAACAATAAGTTAAGTATTGAATCGGCCAAAATATTAAATAAACGGTACGATGCTAATTTTGAACCAAAATCTGATGAAGGGTATATTACACTTACAACACATAATAATAGGGCTGATGCAATTAATGTTAAAGCACTAAATAAACTTACTACAAAAGCGCTTCAGTTTACCGCTACAATTGATGGTAAATTTAGCGAACATGCATATCCTACTTTTGAAAAATTGAAGCTTAAAGTTGGTGCTCAGGTAATGTTTATTAAAAATGATAGTAGCCCCGAAAAAAGATATTTTAACGGTAAAATAGGAATTATTACTTACATGAATACTAAAGAAGTTACGTTACAGTGTGAGGGAGATAGTTTTGAAATTGTAACTAGCAGAGAGACATGGGATAATATTAACTATTCTCTAGATCAATCTACCAAAGAAATTAAAGAAACGGTTATTGGTTCTTTTTCTCAAATACCTTTACGTTTGGCGTGGGCAATTACCATACATAAAAGTCAGGGATTAACATTTGAAAAAGCAATTATTGATGCCGAAGCATCTTTTGCACACGGACAGACTTATGTTGCATTAAGTAGGTGTAAATCTTTAGAAGGGATTGTACTTAAATCGCCTATTAGCCCTTCTAGTATTATCACCGATGCTACTGTTTTTACGTTTACCCAACAGCTGTCTGAGCAAGCTCCAAATAAAGTAGACTTGGATGTTTCGCAAAAAACCTATCAACTTAATTTATTAGAAGAGTTGTTTAATTTCTATCCATTATTATACCCTGTAAATAGGATGTTGGATATTTATTTCACCAATAAAGCCAGTTTTCAAGGGGTAATTCAAGATCCATTAGAACAATTAAAAGACACTGGTATTGTTCCGTTATTAAGAGTGAGTACTGGATTTAAAAAACAATTAAACACATTAAGTGAAGGTGTTGTTTTGTTAACGGATGATAGCACTATTTCTGATAGAATAAATAAAGCGATTGCCTATTTTACCGCTGCCACTTCAAAACAATTAATGCTTACTTTTAAAGCAATTAAGTTTAGTTGTGAAAATACTGCTGTAGCAAACGATTTTGAAAAACATTACCAAGCATTGGAGCGTTTGATATACGTAAAACATTGTTGTTTAACTGCTTTGGAAGAAGGTTTTGATGTGAGTACCTATTTGGATACTCGTGTTAAAGCAATGTTGCAAACACCTAAAAAATCAGCCCCTCCTACTGCAGTTACTACATTGAATCATACGGATTTATTAGCTAAATTGCGTGATCTTCGTGCGGAGTTGGCTGCTGAAGAAGAGTTGAAACATTTTCAGATTTTCACCCAAAAATCACTATTTGAAATGTGCGATTTTTTGCCGTTTACTTCTGAGCAACTTTTAACTGTTAATGGTATGGGTAAAGTTAGAGTGCAAAAATATGGAGCTAAGATTTTAGAAACAATTAAATTATATTGCGAAACAAATAATATAGTTATTCCCCAAAGTGATTTGATGAAACAGTTAAGTGTAGATGGGAAACAAAAAAAACGAAACACTAAAAATATTACTTTAGAATTGTTTAAAAAAGGATTGACAATTGCTGAAATTGCTCATAAAAGAGATTTGGTATCCAATACTATTCAGTCTCATTTGGTGCATTTTATTCCTACAGGAGAGGTTGAAGTTTCTGAGCTTATTGATGCTGAAAAATACAATAAAATGAAAGCGGAGATATTAAAAGTTACTTTTGTAAGTTTAACAGACCTAAAGGATAAATTGGGTCATTCGTATACTTTTAGTGAATTGAGAGTTGTGATAGCCGATTTAAAACTGAAGTAACCAAAATAGTTAAGCGAGTTTGTTTCAAGAATTTTTGTTTCAATTCCGCTATGGCACTGATATTTAAAATTAAAATAGCTTACGTGATATTGTGGAAATGTATTCCGTACCGAGTGTGATTAAGGAAACCAATTTAAGAAATCTTTAATAGAAATATACTTTTTTTTAAAGGTTAACAATCTATTTACTATTTTAAATTTATACATTTTATGATATTTTGTCATCTTTTCTAAATTCACTAGTTTGTGGTTCTGTTAATATTTTTATGTGATGTTTCAGGTGCTTTTTTAAAGAATAACACTGATTTAAGTACTTGTAATTTTTAAATTTAAACCCAAATTAAAGTTTTACTCATGTACTGTATATTTATAGTTACTGTAATTCATTACTTTTGGAATAGTAATTGCAAACTATAGTAAAGAACCAAACACATATTATGAAAAAGACATTTCTATTTGCATTTATAGCACTATTAAGTATCCAAACTAAGGCTCAAGAATCAGCATTTGATTCTGGTGAATGGTTTAAATTCAGAATACATTATGGTATGTTTACTGCAAGTTATGCTACGATGCAGGTTGAGGATGCTATTATTAATGGTAAGGAAATGTACCATATAAAAGGAATTGGAAAATCAACAGGTTTGTTGAGTTTGTTTTTTAAAGTTGATGATGATTATCAAACTTTTTTTAATAGAAAAACTGGAGCTCCATCTAAATTTATTAGAAAAATAGATGAAGGAGGGCATACTAAAGATATTCAAATTGATTTTGATCATGATAAAAAAACGGCATTTGTAAATGACATTAAACACAATGTAAAAACAACACATAATATTAAAAACGGAACTCAGGATATGATTTCTGCATTTTATTATTTAAGAAATAATATAGACACAAGTAATCTAATTACCGGACAGGAAGTAAAGATTAATATGTTTTTTGATAAAGAAAATTTCGATTTTAAGTTGAAATTTTTAGGAAGAGAATTAGTAGAAACTAAATTTGGTAATGTATCATGTTTGAAATTTCGTCCTTATGTACAATCAGGTAGAGTTTTTAAAGAGAAAGAAAGTTTGACAGTATGGATTTCAGACGATAAAAATAAACTCCCTATACGTTTACAAGCTGATTTGGCAGTAGGATCTATTAAAGCTGATTTAATGGCTTATAAAGGATTAAAGCACTCTTTTAAAATTGTAGTAAATTAGTTAAGTAAAAATTAACATTTTGCTTGTTAAAAAAAAGTGTGAACACTACGTTCACACTTTTTTTTTTGTGATATTTGGTGTTTGGTAGTTATAATACTTTGTTATTAAAGTAAAATACTATAAATTATACATACTAGCGAGATAATAATTTTATGAAAATACAGAAAATAGCGTGGTTAGCAATTCTTTTTATTGGGATTTGTGCTTGTAAAAAGGAGGAAGAATCTATCACAACACAAGTAGCCAAACAAGAAGTTTTAGTTGAACCGAAATATGAATTTGGTTTTAATTTAAACGAGTTTGATGTATTAGTTGATACGATAAAATCAGGAGATAGTTTTGGGAAAATATTATTTGAAAATCATATTGATTATGGTAAAATTGAAGAAATAGTTCAAGCTACAAATGATACCTTTAATGTGAAAAAATTAAATGTAGGTAAGCGTTATACAGTATTAAGGTCAAAGGATTCAGTTCAAAAAGCACAATATTTTATTTACCAACCTGGTAAAATTGATTACGTAGTTTTTGATTTTTCTAATGACTCATTGGTAAAAGCATATAAGAAAAAGAAGAGAATTAAGTTAGTTGAAAAAACAGCTTCAGGTGTAATTACTAGTAATCTATCACAAACCTTAGATGATGCAGGATTAAGTATATATATAGCGCACGAATTAGCAGATATTTATGCGTGGTCAATAGATTTCTTCCGTTTGCAAAAAGGGGATTCTTTTAAAATATCATATACGGAACAATATATTGAAGATTCAATTTACGTAGGAATCAAGGACATTAAATCGGCGGTTTTTATTCATAATAAAACCCCTTTTTATGCTTTTGATTATAAATCAGATGTTGTAGAAGGAATTACTGATTATTATGATGAAGAGGGAAAGACTTTAAGAAGTCAGTTTTTGAAAGCACCAGTAAAATTTAGTAGAATATCGTCGCGTTATAATCCAAATAGAAGAATTAAATATTACGGGTATAAAAAAAGGCCACATTTAGGAACTGACTTTGCGGCGCCAATAGGAACTCCAATTTTGGCTACTGCAACTGGTACTGTTGTTGAGTCTACAAGAAGAAGGGGTAATGGTAAATATGTAGCAATTAGACACAACAGTACATATAGTACTAAATATTTTCATATGCGTAATCAGAATGTGAAGAAAGGACAAGTTGTAAAACAAGGAGATGTTATTGGCTGGGTAGGTATGACAGGAAATACTGGTGGCCCTCACGTATGTTACCGTTTTTGGAAAAATGGAAGACAAGTAGATCCATTACGTGAAAAATTACCTGCAGCAAAACCAATAAGCGCGGAACTTAAAGCCGATTATTTAGCGTATATTCAACCTTTAAAAGAGCAGTTAGACGCTATAGAATTTAAGCAAATAGAAATTAATAAGAACAATAATTAATGAGTTTTTCTAGAAAGAACCCCACTAAAACCAATTCTTGGGTAAAACTTAAAGCACATTTTGAACAGTTAAAATCAGTTCATTTAAAAGAAATGTTTGACAATGATCCGTCAAGAGAGTTGCAGATGAGTGTTTCTTGTGATGATTTCTTTGTTGATTTTTCAAAAAATAGATGGACTACTGAAACCATTCAATTATTTAATGAACTAGCAATAGAATTAAATTTAAAAGATAGTATTGCGCTATATTTCAAAGAAAACAACTTAAACTTTACCGAAGACCGAGCTGTTTTACATACAGCGTTGCGAAGTGAAAAAGAAGAAGTTTATTTAAAGGACAAAAACATCATAGTAGAGATTGATGCAGTAAAGCGTAAAATAAAATTATTTACAGAAGCCGTCATCGGAGGAACAAAAACGGGGTATACCGGAAAAGCTTTTACTGATGTTGTTAATATTGGTATTGGCGGTTCTGATTTAGGCCCTAAGTTAGTATCTAACGCATTAAAGTATTATAAAAATCATTTAAAAACACATTACATATCTAATATTGATGGTGATGAATTACAAGAAACACTTCAACAAGTAGATCCTGAAACTACATTGTTTATTATAGTTTCAAAGTCATTTACAACTTCAGAAACATTACAAAATGCAAATACAATTAAAGATTGGTTTGTAGGAGAATTGTCAGAACAAGCAGTAAAAAAACATTTCATAGCTGTTTCGGCAAAGCCAGAAAAAGCAGTAGTTTTTGGAATTCCTGATGATTCGGTATTTCCAATTTGGGACTGGGTAGGAGGACGCTTTTCTTTATGGAGTGCAGTAGGTATTTCAGTTGCATTAGGATTAGGGTTTGATAATTTTAACAAGTTGTTACTTGGAGCTCAAAAAGCAGATAACGCATTTAAAGAAACTGATTTAAAAGAGAATGTTCCAGCATTAATGGCATTCTTAAGTGTCTGGTATGGTAATTTTTTCAAGAAAACGAATGAAGCAGTGATACCATACTCACATTATTTAAAAGATTTTGTTCCGTATTTAGAGCAAAGTTTTATGGAAAGTAATGGAAAATCAATTGATAGAAATGGTCATGAGGTTAGTTACAATACAGGAAATGTTATTTCTGGAGGAGTAGGATCAAATGCACAGCATGCATTTATGCAGTTGTTTCATCAAGGAACAAATTTAATTCCAGTAGATTTTATTGGTTTTTGTAATTCGCTCCACGGTAATACAGCACATCAAAAGGTGTTAGTTTCTAATATGTTTGCACAAGCAAATGCATTGGCTTTCGGAACTAGAGGGAAAACGGTTGAAAACCCATATAAGGTGTTTAAAGGAAATTCACCATCAACCACATTTTTAATAAAAAAGTTAACTCCTGAAACTTTAGGAGCTTTAATTGCTACTTACGAACATAAAATTTTTGTTCAAGGAGTGTTATTAAATATCAATAGTTTTGATCAATTTGGAGTAGAATTAGGGAAAAAACTTTCAAGAGAATATATTAACTTATTAGATGACGAATCAAAAACGGAATCAGTTTTAATACAGTTTTATAAAGAAAACAATTAATTATTAAATTTCAAGAAAAATTATGGGAACAATTAAATTTTTACATTCATACTGGGCATATTTAGTACTATTGGTAGTTGTGTTGGCAACAATAAACTCAATTATCGGAATGCTAACTAAAAAAGAATTTGGCGCAAAGGATTTTAGAATTGCATTATTTGCGTTAATAGTTACCCACATTCAGTTGTTAATAGGGATTGTATTGTATGTATTTGCAAACAATTTTGGCGATGTAGCAATGAAGGAGATAATGAGTAATCCATTATTAAGATTAAGAAATATTGAACACCCTTTACTAATGGTAGTTGCAATTACGTTACTAACTATTGGTTATTCGAAGCATAAAAATAAAAGAACATCTTCTGCTAAGTTTAAAACATTAGCTATTCCGTATACGCTAGCGTTAGTGGCTATACTAGCAATGATACCTTGGAAAACTTGGTTAGCGTAATAAAACCTTGAAATAGGTCACAACAAAAAAGCGTGATGAGTTTTAAAACTCATCACGCTTTTTTGTTTGTTTGGAATTCTTTAATTTCTATTTCACTTCTTTAATTAAGTAAGTGTATACAGGAAAGTGATCACTATATCCGCCAGTCCATGTTGCTCCAACAAAGCTTCTTTTAGGATATCCTTTATAGCGTCCTTTTTTAGCAGACATATATGTTGGGTTATAAATACCAGTTTTATATATTTTAAAAGAAGAAAAGTCTTTATCTAAAAATGGTTTTGTAAACATTAGTTGGTCAAAAATGTTTAATGCATCCCTATAAGCCAATGTTCCCATTCCTTTTTTAGTCATTTTCATCATTGGGTTAAAAATACCTTTTAACTCCACGTCTTCTTTTTCCGCTTTAGCATTCAATATTTTTTTAATACTCACATTAAACGGATCGTCATTAAAATCACCCATGATAACTACTTTAGCATAAGGGTCAATTGTTTGTAAAGAATCAACTATTTTTTTAGTTAATTTTGCTGCAGAAATTCTTCCCGGTCTACTTCTAGCTTCTCCACCACTTCTTGATGGCCAGTGATTAACAATGAAATGCATTTTCTCACCCTCTAATAATCCGCTAACAACTAGTTGATCCCTTGTGTAATTTCTTTTTTCAGTGTTTGGATCATAAAGTATTAGTTCATGGTTGACATAGTTAGTAGGTTTGAATAGTTTTTTTTGATATAATAAGGCAACATCAATACTTCTTTCGTCTGGAGAGTCAAAATGAATGATGTCATACCCCTTATCTCTTAATTGCGGATCGTTGATTAAGTCGTGTAAAACATCTCTGTTTTCTACTTCACAAACTCCTAAAACAGCCGGAGTGTTTTTAGAGAATTTAGGATCTACTCCCAACTCAGAAATAACACGAGCCATGTTTTTTATCTTTTTCGGATAAACTAAACCACGTTCCTTTTCACTCATTTCCATAAGCGGACTTCTTTCGTCAAATTTAGTAGGGTCGTTTATGGTGTCAAAAAGATTTTCAAGATTGTAAAACGCAATAGTATTAATTTTATAACGTTTCTTGTTTTGAGCATTTACATTAATACCCATGCTAACTACTAAAAAAAGTAGTAATAAGTTCTTCATTTTCATTCGATAAAAGTTTTTTACACCTCCTGCTTAAGTTGTATTAAATTGAGATGTAGTAAGTTATTGTAAAATCCACTTCAAATTACAGGCCAAAAGTAGTCAATTATTTAATTATTTTACCCCATGTATATTAAGTTATTGTAAAATAGGAGTCAAAAGTGAGTTTGAAATTTAATTTTATTCAAAAAAGTGTACATTTGCAATCTGAGGAAAAAATTCTCAGGTGGTTTTAAACAATTTATTAATCAGTAAATTACTTATGAAAAAAACAATTTTGACATTATTGTTGAGTTTGGTGACCGTGCTATTTATGCAAGCGCAGCAAACAACAGTTAAAGGTCAAGTAATCGATGCCGATTCGACAGATCCCGTCACGGAAGTATCTGTAAGTATCAAAGGCGAAACTCTTTCTCAAACTACAGATGCAGAAGGAAAATTTAATTTCACTAGCAACTTACCTTTAGGGGAACAATCTTTAGTTGTAGAAAAAGAAGGTTATTTTACTAAAACTTTTACAATTATTATTGAGGAAGGTAAAGTAGTAGATCTTTCTACAATTATTTTAAACCAAGATTTAGGGGAATCGGATGATTTTACAATCTCTTTATCTGAAGATGAATTGGATGCGGACGAAAGTGTATCTTCTAACACCTCAGGAATCTTACAATCTTCAAAAGATGTTTTCGCTAGAGCAGCAGCTTTTGATTTTAGTGGAACATTTTTTAGAGTAAGAGGGTTAGATTCAGAAAACGGTACCGTACTAATTAATGGTATTAAGATGAACAAAGTTTTTAACGGTCGTCCACAATGGAGTGACTGGGGAGGTATTAATGACGTAATGCGTAATCAAAACTTTGTTAATGGATCAAAAGCCAACGAATATACTTTCGGAGGTATTGGTGGAACAACAAATATAAGTATGAGAGCTTCTGAATACAGAAAAGGTTCTCGTATATCTTATGCTTCATCTAACAGAAGTTATACCAACAGAGTTATGGCAACATTTACTACTGGTTTAATGGAAAACGGTTGGGCATTAGCTATTACAGCTGGTAGAAGATGGGCTGAAGAAGGATATGCTGATGGCACAGTGTACGATGCTAATTCTATTTCTGCTTCTATTGAAAAGAAAATTAACGACAAGCACAGTATTAACTTTACATCTATTTATACACCAAATAGAAGAGGGAAATCTGCAGGGATGACTCAAGAAGTATTTGACTTGAAAGGGAATAAATACAATTCTTACTGGGGATACCAAGATGGTGAAAAAAGAAACTCACGTATTAAAGAAGTTGAGGAGCCAATTTTTATGTTAAACCATTATTGGACCCTATCTGATAAAACGACTTTAAATACAAATGCTTCATACCAATTCGGACATATTAGTAATAGCCGTATTGATTTTAACGGTAGTAATCCTGACCCAACATATTATAGAAAATTACCAAGTTATGCGCTAAAAGATGATACTAATCAAGTTAGTTTAGCAAATGCTTATGCATTAGAGCAAGGTTTTCTAAATGATGGGCAGTTGGATTGGGACGCAATGTATGCAGCAAATAGTACTAACTTAGCTAATGCAGTATATGCGTTATATGAAGATAGGAATGATGACAAACAACTATCATTCAATTCAATTTTAAATACGGAGCTAGCAGATAATATTACTTTAGATGCAGCTGTAAATTATACAACTCTAAGATCTCATAATTATGCTAAGATATTAGATTTATTGGGAGGAAGCAGTTATTTAGATATTGACTATTTTGATATTATCGACAATAACACATTAACTCCAAATAGAACTGTTGGAGAAGGAGATACATTCAAGTATGACTATAATTTAGACGCTACAATGTATGATGCTTTTGCTCAAGCACAATTTAAATACAGTAAAGTTGACTTTTATCTAGGGGGGCAATATGGTAAAACAGAATACCAAAGAGAAGGGTTTTATCAAGACGGACATTTTGATGTTGCTTCAGGTGTAACCTCATTAGGTACAAGTGATAAACTAGATTTCACAAAATTAGGAGCAAAAGGAGGTTTAACTTATAAGATTTCAGGAAAGCACCTACTAGATGTTAATGGCGCATATTTACAAGACGCACCTACAATGCGTAATAGTTTTTTAAATTCAAGACAAAATAATTTAATTGTTCCTGAGTTAACAGAGGTGAAAACTACTGCAGTTGATGCAAGTTATATTTTCCGTTCTTCAATTTTAAAAACACGTTTAACAGGGTATTATTCAACAGTTGAAGATGCTACAGAAGTTGCATTCTTTTATATTGATGGAATATCAGGGACAACTGATGCGCAATCATTTGTTCAGGAAGCTACATCAGGTGTAGATAAACGTAATATGGGTATTGAATTTGGTGCGGAAGCACAAGTTACACCTACTATTAAATTAAAAGGAGCATTGTCTTACGGAGAATCTGTTTATACAAACAATCCCAATGTATATTTGAGTTCAGATGATTTTATAGATGAATCTGAAGCCGTAAACGGAGTTATTCCTTATGGTGAAGCAAGTTTTAAAGACTATAAGGTAGCTGGAGGTCCTCAGCGTGCTGCAAGTATTGGTTTTGAGTATCGTGACCCAAAGTTCTGGTGGGTTGGAGCAACAGCTAATTTTTTCTCTAACGCTTATGTAGATATAGCTGCTATTACGAGGACTAAAAATTTCGGACTTGATCAAGATGGTATTGATATAGTTGGATATGATGAAAACGTAGCAAAAGAATTGTTAAAACAAGAAAAATTTGATGATTATATGCTAGTGAATCTTGTTGGTGGTAAATCATTTAAGTTTGGAAAAAAATACATTGGTTTCTTCGCAAGTGTAAACAACGTGTTTAATACAAGTTATAAAACAGGTGGATACGAACAAAGTAGAAATGGTAACTATAATGAGCTTTTAGAAGATAATAATAGACCAGGAGGTAAATTATTTGGGCCTAAATACTGGTTTGGTAGAGGTACTACGTATTACATGAATGTATACTTAAGATTTTAGTTAAAAAAACAAAAATAAAATTGGACGAAATGAACTTCCGTCTCATTTATAACATAAAAAAATAATTGCAATGAAAAATATATTTAAAATAATTACAATTTTCCTTCTTATAGGGTTGTTTTCTGCTTGTGTACAAGATGATGATTATTCAGCACCATTAGTTTCTGCAGTTGAGCCGAATATAATAGTAACAAATACCTTTAAGCAAATAAGAGATCAGTATGATGCTGGTGGAACTGAAGAAGTAGTGATTTTTTCTGAAGGGTTAGTTATTTCTGGTTATGTTGTGTCTAGTGATGAATCTGGAAATTTTTATAAAACACTAACAATTCAAAATGACATCGATGGTGTTGATGACGATACTGCTAATCCAAGGTTAGGATTTAAAGTGCTTGTTGATGCTTCTGATTTATTTGGAAGATTTAATATTGGGAGAAAAGTTTATATACGTCTTGATGGTTTAGCAATGAACGAATCAAGAGATGGTAGTGGAGATTATGAAATTGGTTTATATGATGATACTGAATTTAATAGTCTTACTGAAATTCCTGAGTATATTTTAAACGGATATTCTTTTGGAGATGTAGTTTATGCGCCAGCTGTCGAACGTTCTGTTGTAACTGAAACAATTATGCCTAAACTAATGGATATTGCTGATTTTTCTTTTGCTGATGTAAATACATTAATACAATTACAAGACATGCAGTCTAGTAATGTAAGTGATACTTTTGCAGGGTTAGCTTCAGATGAATTTGATGCTGAACGTTCATTATTAAGTTGCACAGACAATTCAATTGCTATATTAGCAACAAGTACTTATTCTAGTTTTAAAGATCTTGCAATTCCAGAAGGGAAAGGTACAGCTACAGCTATTTTAAATAGGAACTATGACGGAGATGCTTATATATTAAAAGTAAATAGCCCTTCTGATTTAGATTTTACAGCAAATAGATGCGACCCTATCTTTGAAGAAAACTTTGAGTCTTATGGCTTTGGAGATACGATTGATCAAAATGGATGGACAAATTATATGGAAGCTGGTACAAAAGATTTTTATGCTTATTCAGATAGTTATTCAATTGGTACATCAGTTGCAATTGGATCGTATCAATCTGGAGATGCGAGTACGATTACTTGGATGATTTCACCTGGAATAGATATGGATGTACAAACTGGAGAAGTATTGTCGTTCCAAACATCAAATAGTTTTGCTGATGGAAGTAATTTAGAAGCTTTAATATCTACAGACTGGGATGGGACTCCAGGAAATATTACTTCAGCAACTTGGACTGTTTTACCTGCAACTATTGTAGATGATTCTGTATGGTACCAAGATTGGATAGGTTCTGGAGCGATAGATTTATCTGGGTATGCTGGGACTGCTCATATCGCATTTAAGTATACAGGAAGTGGAAATAGTTCTATGGATGGTACTTATGAGATTGATAGTGTTAAAATATTTGCTGACTAATTTGTCAACTAGTAATTATCACATAAAAAAACCTCCTTCAATCTGAAGGAGGTTTTTTTATGTGATAAAATTAACCAATATGCTCAAATTGTTTTCCAGGATGTGGACGTATGATTCCTATTAACTCCAAGTTCAGCAAGGTGGAAGATATAGCATAAATAGGCAATTGGCAGGAAATAGCAATAGTATCCAAGTCTACCTTGTCTTTTCCTTTTAAAAAGTCTACAATGCATTGTTCAGTTTCATTTAGTTCAATAAAAAGTTGCGGTTGTATTGGTTTAATGGAATTGCTTCCGGTGCTCCAGTTTAGCATGTAAATAATATCTGCGGCTGAAGTTACTAACTGCGCTTTTTGTAGTTTAATTAAGTTGTTAGTACCTATGCTTAGCTTGTCATCTGGTCTTCCTGGTGTAGCAAAAACCTCTCTGTTGTAGGAATTAGCTATGTCAGCAGTAATTAAACTACCTCCTTTTTCGGCGCTTTCAATCACTAAAGTAGCTTCGGATAATCCAGCAATAACTCTGTTTCGTTTTATAAAATTTTCTCTGTCAGGGTTAGAACTACTCCAGAACTCAGTAACAAATCCTCCATTATTTTCAACCTCATGAATGTATTTTTTATGCACCTTGGGGTAAATTTGATTTAAGCCATGCGCTAAACATCCAATAGTTTGCAAGTTGTTTTTTATAGCAGCTTTGTGAGCAGTGATATCGGTTCCGTATGCAAAACCAGAAACGATAATCGGGTTTAAAACACTTAGATTTTCTATAATTTTTTCGCAGAGTTGCTTTCCGTAGTTCGTAATGTTCCGCGTACCAACAATGCTAATTATTTTTGGCTGCTTTAGGTTAATGTTGCCACTATGAAATAAAAGTATTGGTCCGTCAATACAGTTTTTTAATCGTTTTGGGTAGTCTTCCTCTTGAAAGTACCAATGCTTGATGTTGTTTTTCTCCATGTAATTGAGTTCCTTTTCAGCATCAATTAATAAGGAAGTATTTTTAATCGATTTCGTAATAAAGCCTCCAATTCCGTTTATGGATTGTAGAATAGTTGCCTTCTCTTTAAATATTTCTTGAGGAGAACCGCAATGTTGTATGAGCTTTTTGGCGGTAATATCCCCAATTTTAGAAGCTTTTTGTAAAGCAAGTGTATATAAAAGTTGTTCTTGGTTCATTTAAAGGTTTGGTTATCAGTTTAAAGTTACCGAAAATATTTGATTGTTAATAACTATTGTATAACCGAATTGGCTTGTTTTTAAAAAAATGTAAATTTGTACTATAACTAACACCTATTTTTCCATGGCATTAACTAATTACATTAGCGATTTATTATACAGGTATGAATGTGTACTTGTTCCTGAATTTGGAGCGTTTTTAGCACATAAACAGAATGCTGTAATTGACACTGCTTCAAATGTGTTTTTGCCGCCTAGAAAAGTAATTTCTTTTAATGAGCAACTAAAACAAAACGATGGTTTATTAGCCAATCATATTGTTGGGGTTGATCAATGTTCATATACTGAAGCTGTTGAAAAAATAGCTGAATATGTAGCTGCTATAAAAGGAAAGTTAGTAGAAGGTGAAACTGTATTGTTTTCAAAAATTGGACACTTTTCATTAAATATGGAAGGAAAACTACAATTTTCTCCATTAGAAGAAGTTAATTATTTAACTGCCGCTTTTGGTTTACAAGCAACACATAAAACACCAATTTTACGAGAGGTGTATAAAGAAGAGGTTGCTGCTTTAGAAGAAAAAGCTCCTATAGCTTTTATTCCAGAAACAAGAGCTAAAGCAAAGCGTTCTTATTTAAAGTATGCTGCTGTAGCGGTTACTGCTTTATGTCTGTCTGCTATGATAGGTAAAGGATATATTACTAAAGAGAATGTTGATGTAGCAGAGCACAATCAAAAAGAGCAAGTTAAAATTGAGAATGCTCAAATAGAATATCTTCAAGAAGCATCTATTTTAGATTTAAGTTCTATTGAAGTTCCCGAAGTAACTTTTAATGTAGCTGTTGAAAAGAAACAATTAGGGAGTTATCATATTATTGCCGGCGCTTTTCGTTTTGAAGAAAATGCGGATAAAAAAATAGAAGAACTTAAAGAGGCTGGGTATTCTGCAAGAAAAATTGGGCAAAACAAATACGGGTTACATCAAGTAGTGTATGCAAGTATTGCTAATAGAGTTGAAGCTCTAACTACTTTGAAGTCTATTAAGAAGAATCATAACTCTAGTGCGTGGTTATTAGTAAAAAAATTGGGTTAATTCTTTCATAAAAGAACTTTTTAAACCTTATTTCCTTTTACCTTTGCAGCAAAAAAGCAAAATGAAGGATAAATATCCAATTGATTCCTTAACTACGGTTACTGATTTAGTATTACCAGGAGAAACTAATCCCTTAAATAATTTATTTGGAGGTGAGTTGTTAGCGCGTATGGATCGTGCGGCAAGTATTGCTGCAAGGAGACATTGTAGGCGTATAGTTGTTACTGCATCAGTAAATCATGTTGCTTTTAATAAAGCCGTTCCTACAGGAAGTGTAGTAACCATTGAAGCTAAGGTGTCAAGAGCTTTTACGAGTTCAATGGAAGTGTATATTGATGTTTGGATAGAGGATAGAGAGTCTGGGTTACGCTCTAAGGCAAATGAAGGAATTTATACCTTTGTTGCTGTAGATGGAACAGGAACGCCAATTAAAGTTCCGGGAATTGAACCACAAACTGATTTAGAAAAAGAACGATTTGAAGGTGCTTTACGTCGTAAACAATTGAGTTTGATTTTAGGCGGAAGAATGAAACCTACTGATGCCTTAGAATTAAAAGCATTATTTTTAGGAGAATAAAATCACTGATTATTAAGATATAAAACAAGGGATGCAATATATTGCATCCCTTGTTTCGTAGTCGCTTTTAAGTGAGATATAAATCAAAAAGAAAGGATTTAATATGGAGGCTTTGAATTTTAATTGGGATAAAGACTCAACTTGGTTATACTATTGTTTTATGGGTATTAGTTTAGTACTTAGAAAAACCCTTAAATGAAACGCTACCGTCACCCTGAACTTGTTTCAGGGTCACACATATTGGAATGCGATTCTGAAACAAGTTCAGCATGATGAAATACACAAATTATTCAGTAATAGCATTATATTTTATCGAAACAAAGCAATGTAGGTTACTTAAAAACACTGTTATTCGAAAGTTTGTTGATTTTTGGAGCTGTGTTAAAGTAAACCAGTTATTTAACTGTGCTTTGTTGGTATTAAAATAGAAAAATTTAATTCCCGATACTAAAAATAGTTGTCAAACTGAGACGGGAGTTTTAAAAAAAAAACAAGCGGAAATAATGCCGTATCTAGTGTCAATTGGAGCACTTCGAGAGGCTCAGTGTGACATTAAATACGTTAAGAATGTTATAATTTTCAGACTGAGCTTGTCGAAGTCTGACGGTAATTTACTGCTTCATCAATTCGAATGATTTCATGATGAATTCTGTTTTGAATTTATAAGGAAACTGTATCGAGAATATTTGGGTAAAAAGAAACTACTTCTGCTTTCATTAAAAAAGTCATTGCAAAACTGTTTTCTAGTACCTTTTTGTTAACGATGTTGTCTTGTGGGGCTTGACAAATCCCTGATATGAAACGTGATTGTCACACTGAGCTTATCGAAGTGCTATTTGGATTTCTTGATTTAAATATGAAACAAATTAGATGATGACAAACCCTTTATGTGTTTTAAATAGTTTCCATTGTAAAGTATCTCTTTTTATACAGACCAATACTATAGTGCGAACATTAAATATAGCGCGTGTAGTAATGTACGGTACATGATTTTACATTATATTTGCACTCTATTTAGAAATAATCTAGTTAAAAATGATAAAAGTCTCAGAATCAGCAAAAAAGAAAGTCGTGTCCTTAATGGAAGATGATGGATTTGATGCTACTATTGATTATGTTAGAGTTGGTGTGAAAAGTGGCGGATGCTCCGGACTTTCATACGATTTAACATTTGATAAAGAGAAATTAGAAAACGATAAAGTTTTTGAAGAAAACGGTATTAAAATTATCGTTGATAAAAAAAGTTTTTTATACTTAGTAGGAACCACATTGGAATTTTCAGGTGGTTTGAACGGAAAAGGCTTTGTTTTTAATAATCCTAATGCCAACAGGACATGTGGGTGTGGGGAGTCGTTTTCACTATAATTAAACAATTTAAGGATTGAATAATTAAAAAAAATAGGATGAAAGCATTTGAAGATTTAGAGGTATACAAAAAAGCATTGGGTTTTACAGTTGCAATTTTTAAAACTACTGAAGCTTCAAAAATAAATAAGAATATTGTAAATCAATTGGAAAGAGCTTCTTTGTCAATATCAAATAATATTGCTGAAGGCTTTGAATTACAGTCTAACAGGCAGTTTGTTAAGTTTTTATATATAGCAAAAGGATCTTGCGGTGAGTGTAGAAACTTATTAGTAGTAGCTAATAAATTGAATCAATTGAGTGATGAGTTGTATATTGATTTTAAAGGACAAGCAATTGAAATTTCAAAGCAATTATCAAATTTTATAAAATATTTAAAGAGCAGTGATATTGATTAATGAATAATTTTCAATTATTTAATCTTTTAATTCATATGATAATATGAGCAAGTATACAGAGGACGATTTAGAAAAGGAGTTACAGGACAAGGAATACGAATACGGATTTTATACTGATATAGAATCTGAAACATTTCCTATTGGGTTAAATGAAGATGTTGTTCGTGCAATCTCAAAAAAGAAAGAAGAGCCAGAATGGATGACGGAATGGCGCTTGGAAGCTTTTAGAGCATGGCAAGAAATGGATGAGCCGGATTGGGCAAATGTAAATTATACGAAGCCAGATTTTCAGGCTATCGCATATTATTCTGCACCAGTAGCTGTTGATCCGAACAAAACCTTGGATGATGTTGATCCTGACTTGTTAGCAATGTATAAAAAGCTAGGAATATCACTTGATGAGCAAAAGAAAATGAATAATATAGCAATGGATATTGTTGTTGATTCAGTTTCTGTAGCGACAACATTTAAAGATACCTTGGCTGAAAAAGGGATTATTTTTTGCCCAATATCAGAAGCTATTCAGGAGCATCCTGAATTGGTTCGTAAATATTTAGGAACAATTGTTCCGAAAAAAGATAATTTTTATGCAGCATTAAACTCTGCGGTATTTAGTGATGGATCATTCTGTTACATACCTAAAGGAGTTCGTTGTCCAATGGAATTATCTACTTATTTCAGAATTAATCAAGCAGGAACAGGGCAGTTTGAAAGAACCTTGCTTATTGCTGACGAAGGTTCGTATGTAAGTTATTTAGAAGGATGTACTGCGCCAAGTAGAGATGAAAATCAATTGCATGCAGCAGTAGTGGAGTTAATAGCCTTAGATGATTCGGAAATAAAATATTCGACAGTTCAAAACTGGTATCCTGGAAACAGTGAAGGTTTAGGAGGGGTATATAATTTTGTGACCAAAAGAGGATTGTGTGAAAAAAACGCAAAAATATCATGGACACAAGTAGAAACAGGTAGTGCTGTAACTTGGAAATACCCATCATGTATATTGAAGGGAAATAACTCAATTGGGGAGTTTTATTCTATCGCTGTAACAAATAATTTTCAGCAAGCCGATACAGGAACAAAAATGATTCACCTAGGAAAAAACACGAAGAGTACAATTATCTCTAAAGGAATTTCTGCAGGAAAATCACAAAATTCATACAGAGGATTGGTGCATATGGGGCCAAGAGCAGAAAACGCAAGAAACTTCTCACAATGTGATTCGTTACTAATGGGGAATGACTGTGGAGCGCACACCTTTCCATATATTGAAGTAAAAAATAAATCAGCAAAAGTAGAGCATGAGGCTACAACAAGTAAGATTGGTGAAGATCAAATATTCTATTGTAACCAACGTGGTATTGATACTGAAAAGGCTATCGCATTAATTGTAAATGGTTTTAGTAAAGACGTATTAAATAAACTACCAATGGAATTTGCTGTAGAGGCTCAAAAATTATTGGAAATCAGTTTAGAAGGCTCAGTAGGATAGAGAATTAACGATTGTTGAATTGCAATTTTTGATTGAAGAAATAATGTGAGTATCGAGAACAATTTAGATAGTATGAAAAAAATAATAGTAGCAGTTTTTGCATTAAGTGTTTTCATAGCGTGTAAAACAGATAAAAAAGAAGTTACAACTAAAGCAGTTGAAGAGGTTGTTGCTTATCAAATATTAAAAGGAGACTATTTGTATTACGCTGATGCAGCAATTTTACAAACACCTACAGAAGTGTATGGCGTTGTATTAGATGAAAATTCAATAGCCTTGGATAAAAAAGTAGGTCCGTATAAAGTATTGGACACGGATATGGTTCCTGTAGCGATAAAAGGAGAAATTATTCCTAAAGCTGAAGGAGAAGAAGGTTGGCCATTTAAAGTTAGGATATTAGAAATACTAAAAGTGACTAAGCCAGCTCCAGAAAAAAACGATATTATAACACTAGGAAAAGAATAAGATGTTAGAAATAAAAAATTTACACGCAGGTATAGAGGATAAAGAAATTCTTAAAGGAATTAACTTAACTGTTAAAGCAGGAGAAATCCATGCGATAATGGGGCCGAATGGAGCAGGGAAAAGTACTTTGTCTGCTGTTATTGCAGGAAAAGAAGAATATGAAGTGTCTCAGGGAGATATCTCATTAGATGGAGAAGATCTTTTAGAGTTAGATCCTGCAGAAAGAGCACATAAAGGAGTGTTTTTATCATTTCAATATCCAGTAGAGATCCCAGGTGTTTCAGTAACAAATTTTATCAAAACATCGATAAATGAAACACGTAAAGCGAACGGTAAAGAAGACATGCCTGCAAAGGATATGTTAAAAATGATTCGTGAGAAATCAGAATTGTTAGAAATTGACCGTAAATTTTTATCTCGTTCATTAAACGAAGGGTTTTCTGGAGGAGAGAAAAAACGTAATGAGATTTTTCAAATGGCTATGTTAGAACCAAAACTGGCTATTTTAGATGAAACAGATTCTGGGTTAGATATTGATGCATTACGTATTGTAGCTAATGGGGTTAATAAGTTAAAAAGTGATGATAATGCAGTAGTGATTATTACGCATTACCAACGTTTATTAGACTATATAAAACCAGATTTTGTACATGTACTATTTGATGGTGAAATTGTAAAATCAGGAGACGCTTCTTTGGCTTTAGAGCTAGAAGAAAAAGGATACGACTGGATAAAGGAAGAAATTAACGCATCATAAGTGGTTAGTAACAACTTTTTATCATTTCCGTGAAGACGGAAATCTCATTAATGTTTTAGTTTTAATAAAAAGATTACCGCTTTCGCGGAAATGACAAGGTCAATGGAATTAAAAGAAAAATTATTATCATCATATGTTGCTTTTGAGAATGGCGTGAATATCAATTCTGATGTGCATGAAATTAGAACTCAAGCATTAAAAGATTTTGAAGCTTTAGGGTTTCCTACAAAGAAATTAGAAGCTTGGAAATACACTTCTTTAAATTCAATATTAAAAGAAGATTACAGTATATTTTCTAACAAGGAACAGGCAATAGAATTTGCTGAAGTGAAGAAATATTTTATTCACGACATAGACTCTTATAAAATTGTTTTTATTGATGGGAAGTATAGTTCATTTTTATCAGATACTACCCATGATGTAATAGATGTTTGTTTATTGTCAGCAGCCTTTACAAAAAATAAGCACAAAGCCGTTATTGAAAACTACTTTAATAAAGTAGCCAAACAAGATAATATGACTGCTTTAAATACCGCTTTTGCTAAAGAGGGAGCGTATATTTATATACCCAAAAATGTAGAGGTTGAAAAGCCTATTCAAATTATCAATTTTTCATCAGGAAATGAATCGGCTACATTGTTACAACCTCGTAACTTAATTGTAGTTGGGGAAAACTCACATGTTCAAATTATCGAACGTCATCAGAGCTTGTCAGAAAATTCGGTATTAACAAATGTTGTAACTGAAATTTTTGCTGAAAAAAGCGCACATGTAGATTATTATAAAATCCAGAATGATAAAAGTTCTGCATCACTTGTTGATAATACATATGTAGCGCAAGAAAGAGACACCATTTGTTCAGTACATACGTTTTCTTTTGGAGGAAAAATAATTAGAAATAACCTGAACTTCTTTCAAAATGGAGAGCACGTTGATTCTATTTTAAAAGGGATTACTATTTTAGAAGATAAACAACATGTAGACCATCATACATTAGTGCATCATATAGCACCAAACTGTGAAAGTCATCAAGATTATAAAGGTATTTATGATGGCAGGTCAACGGGGGTGTTTAACGGAAAAGTAATTGTTGATAAGGAAGCGCAAAAAACAAATGCTTACCAAAAAAACAATAATGTTTTGGTAAGTGATAAAGCTACCGTAAATGCAAAACCACAATTAGAGATTTTTGCAGATGACGTAAGATGTTCTCACGGTTGTACAATTGGTCAGTTGGACGATCAGGCATTGTTTTATATGCAACAACGTGGAATTCCAAAAAAAGAAGCAAAAGCCTTATTAATGTATGCGTTTTCAAATGCAGTATTGGAAAGTGTTAGAATACCAGAATTAAAAAGTAGAATTAACAAGTTGATAGCAATGAAATTGAATGTTAACCTAGGATTTGATTTGTAGATAAATTTAAAAAAAATAATGTAAAACCTCAATCGAGTAAAATCGGTTGAGGTTTTTTTATACTTAAATGTGATTTTTATCGAAATAACATATTTTTTATCGAGTATTTAACACAATTATTAATAAATGTTTAAAAAAACGGGTAACAAAAACCGGAATTAAGGAACTCTATTATGTAACAATCAAATTTATACTATATGAAAAAAGTTCTGATTGCAACTTTCGTTGCCACGTTTTTATTCTGGTCTTGTGACACAGATAATTTAGAAAGTCAAATTCCTCAAGAGGAACAGCAACATGCAGATTTGGGTGTGGACGCTGGTGAGTTAGAGCGTATAGCAGGAAACATTGCGGGTAGGCAATGTCATTCTATGAATGTACTTGCAAGGCAGTTACAAGAAAATCCGGGAATGCTACAGCGAATGGAAGCAATTGAGGCGCGTACTAATGTACTTTACAAACCTGGTAACGGAAACGGTGGAGGTGGAAATGGTGGTGGAGATCCTGATCCAGAACCAGATAACTTAGGAACAATAACGATACCTGTTTATGTACATGTTATTTATAATACATCACAACAAAACATAAGTAGTTCTCAAATAAATTCACAAATTTCAGTATTGAATAATGATTTTAGAAAAACAAATTCTGATGTAAGTCAAATTCCTTCTGAATTTTCGGGGTTAGCAGCTGATAGTGAAGTGGAATTTGTTTTGGCTGGAGTAACAAGAAAAAGTTCAACAACTACTTCATGGGGAACTAATGATTCAATGAAACACGCTTCAAATGGAGGTGTTGATGTAATAACACCTAGCACGCATTTAAATATTTGGGTATGTAATATAGGCGGAGGAATTTTAGGGTATGCGCAATTTCCTGGAGGAAGTTCTAGCACCGACGGAGTAGTAATTTCTCCTCAATATTTTGGAAGTCAAGGGTATGTTTCAGCGCCTTTTGATGAAGGAAGAACGGCAACTCACGAAGTAGGTCATTATTTAAATTTGCGTCATATTTGGGGAGATGGAAGATGTAAAAAAGATGATTTTGTAGCTGACACTCCATCTTCAGATGGTCCTAACTATGGTTGTCCATCATATCCAACAGTTAACTGTCGATCAAATGATATGACAATGAATTATATGGATTATGTAGATGATGCGTGTATGTATATGTTTTCTGAAGGACAAAAAACCAGGATGAGAGCTTTGTTTGCTGCAGGTGGAGCTAGAGACGGGATGGTGAATTAACGAACTAATTTATAAATAAGATAAAAGCCTTATTAAGATTTAATCTTACTAAGGCTTTTATCTTTTAAATAATCGATAACTTTGCTGCCATAAATAGGTTATACAAAAAAGATAACTAGATAGATATTATAAGTAATGATATTGGAAAAAGATTTAAAAAATATAAATAAGGATTTCCCAATACTTCGTCAAGAAGTAAATGGTAAACCATTAGTGTATTTAGATAACGGAGCATCATCTCAGAAGCCACAAGTGGTTATTGATACGATAACTAAATATTATACAGAAATTAACGCAAATATTCATCGTGGTGTTCATACGCTAAGTCAAAAAGCTACTGATGCTTATGAAGGAGCGCGTAAAAAATTACAAGTTCATTTTAATGCGAAGCATGATTTTGAAATACTGTTCACTAAAGGAACTACGGACGGAATAAACCTTGTTGCAAGCGGTTTTACTTCGTTATTGTCAAAAGGGGATGAAATAATAGTTTCTCATCTAGAGCATCATTCTAATATAGTTCCTTGGCAAATGTTATGTGAACGTACTGGGGCGGTTTTAAAAGTAATTCCTATGAATAATAAAGGGGAATTGCTTATGGACGACTATGATAAATTGCTGTCTGATAAAACAAAAATAGTTGCAGTAAATCACGTTTCAAATGCATTAGGAACAATCAATCCTATAAAATATATTATTGATAAAGCACATGAATATGATGCGGTAGTTTTAATTGATGGAGCGCAAGCAACACCACATATAAAACCAGATGTGCAAGCGTTAAATTGCGATTTTTATGTGTGTTCAGCACATAAAATGTGTGGTCCTACAGGAGTAGGAATGTTGTATGGTAAAGAAGAGTGGTTAAACATTATGCCTCCATATCAAGGAGGAGGAGAAATGATTAAAGAGGTGACTTTTGAAGAAACTACTTACGCGTGTTTGCCACATAAGTTTGAAGCAGGAACACCAAATATTGCAGGAGGAATTGTTTTTGGTGTAGCGTTGGATTATATGAATTCAATTGGTTTTGAATACATACATGATCTTGAGGTTGAGTTATTGCAATATGCAACCCAAGAATTAAGTAAAATTGATGGAATAAAGTTTATTGGTACTGCAGACGAGAAAGTTTCGGTAATTTCATTTAACATTGAAGGATGTCATCCGTATGATATTGGTACTATAGTAGATAAATTAGGAGTTGCAGTAAGAACAGGGCATCATTGTACTCAGCCAATTATGCAGTTTTTCGACATCTCTGGAACTATACGCGCATCGTTTATGTTTTACAATACAAAAGAAGATGTTGATGTTTTAGTAAGTGCGGTTAAAAAAGCAAAAATGATGTTATTGTAATAGTTTGGCTTCTTTTTTGTATTATTATAGTATATAAAATCAATATCCTCAACGTAAGTAGGTGAGGTATGAGATTAACACTACCATTTTTTGTTCGAGGCATGATAGCTATCGGGATGGAAAAATAAACCTATTGGTGGAATTAAAAAACAATTAGAGATGAAATTAATAGTAATGATTTTAAGCGTATTTGCATTTAACTCATGCGGAGCTACTAAAAAAGCGAGCTCTTTTGATAATACAATAGAAAAAGAAGTGACTGAAAAGAATAATAAATTAGAAGAAGAAAGAGTTCAGGAAGGTCCAATAGCAATTTACGACTCGCATACAAGAGGGTATCATTTTACTTTTACGGTATATGAAACATATGCAACAGTGGTAAAAGAATACCAAGGAAAAATAAAAAAAATTGCTGTACTTGAGGATGATATTACTGAGTTGAAAATAATAATAAATAATGTTTCAGGAAAAAAAGTTGGAACTTATGAAGCGCCAACTAAAAAAAGGCATTATGATGGAGCGCCACACACAACCATTTCAATTTTTGAAAAGGGAGAAAAATACACTTCTCAAACCTTTGATGGTGGATTTCCTCCTAAAGCGTTAGAAGTTTTAGTAAACAAAGTTTTATCTTTGTCAGCTGAAAAATAAAGCTTTATGACTATAAATGAAATACAGAGCGAACTAGTAGATGAGTTTTCTATGTTTGATGATTGGATGGAACGTTATGAGTATATGATTGAGTTAGGAAAATCATTACCTATAATTGATAGTCAGTATAAAAAAGAAGAAAACCTTATAAAAGGTTGTCAATCTAAAGTATGGTTACATGCTGAATTGATAAATGATAAAATTGTTTACACGGCGGATAGTGATGCGATAATTACTAAAGGAATCGTTTCTATTTTAATCCGTACGTTTACAAATCAATCACCAAGTGAAATACTAGAAGCGAACACTAATTTTATTGATGAAATTGGATTGAAAGAACATTTGTCGCCAACACGGGCAAATGGTTTAGTAAGTATGATTAAGCAAATAAAATTATATGCTATTGCATTTCAAACCAAAATAAACATGAATTAGTTTTTACATTTCCTTAAAAACTACGACTTAATAAAAGAAAAAATGTCAGAAGAAATAGATGTAAATGAGTTGGGTGAGAAAATTGTTAAAGTGATTAAAACAGTTTATGATCCAGAAATACCAGTTGATGTATACGAGTTAGGATTGATATATGATGTTATGGTTAATGAGGATTACGATGTAAAAGTAATTATGACATTGACGACTCCTAATTGTCCGGTAGCTGAAACACTACCTAAAGAAGTGGAAGATAAAATTAAATCTTTAAAGGAGGTGAATGACTGTGAAGTTGAAATTACTTTTGAGCCAGAATGGACAAAAGACTTAATGAGTGATGAAGCAAAATTAGAGTTAGGAATGCTTTAATAAAAATATATATAAATGATACAAATTCCTGCTTTTTTAGCGGGAATTGTTTTTTACCGATATTATGTCAGGAGAAATTAAAAATAAAGTTGCAGAAAACACAAAACTACTTACGTTTGATTTGGAGGATTATTATGTTGAGGGAAATCGCATTAAATTAGATATTTCCCAATGGCTTGATCAAGGTTTTATTCTTAGAGAAAAAGAATTTCGTGCTAGTTTAGACAATCACAACTGGGAACAGTACGAAGGAAGCTATGTAGCTGTTTATTGTAGTATGGATGCAATAGTTCCTGCATGGGCATACATGTTGATAGTCGTTAAAATAACGCCTTTTATCGAAAAAATAGTGATTGGTAATTTTGAAACTCTCGAAACGTCACTTTATGAAGAAGCTTTATCTAATATCGATTTATCTGCATATAAAAACAAGTATGTAATTATTAAAGGGTGTGCTAACAAGCCAGTGCCGCAAAGTGCTTATCTATCCATCACGAGTAAGCTTGTAGATGTTGCGAAATCTGTTATGTATGGTGAGGCATGTTCGTCTGTACCGCTATATAAAAACAAACAAACAATAACCAACTATATGTCAACTACTTAGGGTGTTTTGTAGTTAAGGCGACATTGTATATATTTGCCCTTCAAAAATTTAAAACTAACAATTATGAAAAAAATACTACTTGTATTTGTACTAGCGTTAACAACAGGAAGCATTTTTGCTCAAGATGAGGCGGTTAAAGACTCTATTACTGAAGGGTGGAAAAGAAATGGTAATGTATTAATAACATTTAATCAATCAGCATTCAATAACGAATGGACTGGTGGTGGTATTGGTAATATAGCCGCTAATATTTTAGTGAACTACGATTTCAACTTTATTAAAGGAGATTTAATTTGGGATAATAAATTTATTGCAGATTATGGTGTGAATAAAACAAAGGGTCAGGATGATTTTACAAAAAATAATGACCGTTTAGAACTGAACTCTTTAGCAGGTAAAAAATTGAAAGGTAATTGGTTTTACTCAGTATATTTTAATATGAAAACACAAATGGACAAAGGTTTTGTGTATGATTCAAATGGAGTAGCTTTAGGGGCAAACTCTCATTTCTTTTCACCAGTATATTTTCAAGCAGGTCCAGGTTTTTTATGGAAAAAATCAGATAATTTAAACGTTAATATTTCACCAGCTGCAGGTAAATTAATTTTAGTGCACAAGGAATTTGCAGGTGCTTTTGGAACTGAAGCAGGAGATACGGCTCGTTTTGAATTAGGAGCAGCAGTAAGAGGGTATTATAAAGTTGATTTAATGAAGAATATTTCTGTTGAAAATATTTTAGCATTATACACTAACTATTTAGAAGATCCACAAAATGTAGATATTGATTATACAATGAACTTGGCAATGCAAGTAAACAAGTATATTTCTGCTAACTTAACTTTTCAAGCGCTTTATGATGACAATACTCAGCGTAATGGATTTCAAATTAGAGAAACATTTGGTTTAGGATTTAATTATGCATTCTAAGAATAGTTAATTATATAGTATAAAAAAGGCTCGCTATTAGCGAGCCTTTTTAGTTGTTATTTCACTACTATCAGAAAGTTTATTAATTTATGGAGACATGTTAAAACAGACACGATATTTAACAGTGCTTTGTTAGTCTTAAAAAAGAAAAAATTTAATTTCTTATGATAAATAAAGTTGTCAAACTGAGCTTGTCTAAGTATTATGAAAACCAATGCATTGTGGATTTCGACAAGCTCAATCTGACAATAAATTAAGTTTTTCTTGAAACTTTCGGATGATAGTATTGTTCCAATAACAATCGTGATGTCAAAGTTGTCTAGTTATTAATATATCACACAGACAGTGATAATTTACCTAAAAAACAGGTTATGCAAAGTTTTCATCATAATCAGGATATAAAAATTTGTTGTATGGAAAACGAGTAATGTGTATGCGACGTACTTCACTATACACGCGTTTTTTAAAGTCTTCAATATTTTCTTTTTCAGTCGCTGAAATAAATAAAGCATTGTCTCCAATATCATTCATCCATGTTTCTTTCCAGTCATCCAAAGTGTAATGAGCAGTGGTACGTTCCGTTATAATGTCATCCTCATCAATAGTTTCGTGTTCATAACGATCAATTTTATTGAACACCATTATTGTTGGTTTGTCAGAACTCTTTATTTCTCCTAAAATTTTATTTACAGAAGCTATTTGATCTTCAAAAGTAGGATGCGAAATGTCAACTACGTGTAATAGTATATCCGCCTCTCTAACCTCGTCTAATGTACTTTTGAAACTATCTACTAGTTGTGTAGGTAGCTTACGTATAAACCCAACGGTATCACTTAATAGGAAAGGGAGGTTTTTAATAACAACTTTTCGTACAGTAGTATCTAAAGTTGCAAATAATTTGTCCTCAGCAAAAACTTCGGACTTTGCTATTACATTCATTAAAGTTGATTTCCCAACATTGGTATATCCAACTAAAGCAACACGAATCAAGTCTCCTCTATTTCCTCTTTGTGTAGCCATTTGTTTATCAATAGCGTCCATTTTCTTTCTCAGTAACGTAATTTTATCACGCACAATACGTCTGTCTGTTTCAATTTCTGTCTCTCCAGGCCCACGCATTCCAATACCACCACGTTGGCGCTCCAAGTGAGTCCATAACCCTGTTAGTCGAGGTAAGAAGTATTGATATTGTGCCAATTCTACTTGAGTTCTGGCATAGGAAGTTTGTGCACGTTGCGCAAAAATATCAAGGATTAATAATGTTCTATCTAATACTTTGCATTCTAAAACAGCTTCAATGTTTTTTTGTTGAGAAGGCGTTAACTCATCATCAAATATAGCCGTGGTTACATTGTTTTCTTGAATAAAAATACGAACGTCTTCTAACTTTCCAGAGCCTAAAAATGTTTTAGAGTTAGGCATATCCATACGTTGTGTAAAACGTTTTTTCACATCTCCACCAGCGGTATAGGTCAAAAACTCTAATTCATCTAAGTATTCTTTAGATTTCTCTTCGTTCTGAATTCGTGTTATAATACCAATAAGCACTACATTTTCGTGCTCAATTTGTTTCTTTTCTATCATAATTCAATTTCGATAGCGCAAAGCTACGTATAAGATTCTAATTTACTAATTTAGAGCATTCAAATTAATTAAAGCAAAATGAATTCAATATATACTGTAGCATTTTATAATCTTGAAAATTTATTCGATACTAAAAAGGATCCTAAAACTTTAGATCGTGATTTTTTGCCTTGGGGAAAGAAGTTTTGGACGGAGAAAAAATACCGTAAAAAGATATATAAAATGGGAAAAGCAATTTCTAGTATTGCTCGTGGGAAAACGGATAAGCCCCCAGTTTTAGTCGGTATTGCTGAAGTTGAAAATGCAAATGTAATTCAGGATTTAGTTGAAAGTGAACATCTTAAAAAGGCAAACTATAACTTTGTACATTATGATTCTCCTGATGAACGCGGTATTGATGTGGCTTTATTGGTAAATGAAGATTATTTTACTTTGGAGCATTCTGAGTCAATTCCAATTGCTATATATGAAACTAATGGTGTTAAGGATTATACGCGTGATGCTTTGTATGTAAAAGGAGTTTTGAATAACGAGCAGGTACATGTGTTTGTGTGTCATTGGCCTTCAAGACGTGATGGTGCTGACTCAACAAGTCATAAACGAGTGCAAGCAGCTAAACAAATCACGAGTTTTATAGAACGACAACCCGAAATAAATAGCGCTTCAAAAGTGATTATAATGGGCGATTTTAATGATAATCCAGTTGACGTAAGTGTAAAAGAACACTTAGTTACTTCAAATTTGTATAATCCTTTTGAGAAATTAATGAATATTACTCGCGGTAGTTTGAGTTATTATTCAAAATGGCATTTGTTTGATCAAATTATATTTTCTCATAATTTCTTTAAAATGGAAAAAGGGAAACATAGTTTTCAAAATGCAGATATTTTTGATGGTGATTTTTTAAAAGAATGGAAAGGACGCAATAAAGGAACGCCTTTTAGAACGTTTAGCGGGAAACGGTATTTAGGAGGGTATAGTGATCATTTTCCAGTATATATTAACTTAAAAAAAGATTAGTTTAAACTTAACGCGCTCTTAATAAGATAAATAATACGAAGCGGAACTTGTTTAACTTTTTCAGCAATATTTTTAGGATATATTTATTGAATTAAAATCGATTTTAAAACTAAAATACTTTTATTTTGCCGGTTGTTATAATTACTTGAAATGAAAAAACTATATTACTTATCAACTTGCGACACCTGTAAGCGAATAATCACAGAATGGAACCTACCATCGGATGTGATTTTGCAAGACATAAAAACAATTGTAATTACCAGTTCTCAGCTTGAAGAAATGCGTGTGTTATCTGGCAGCTATGAAGTATTGTTTAGTAAACGCGCAAGATTGTATAAAGAAAAAGACTTAAAAAACGCGAATTTAACGGAAGACGATTATAAAAAGTACATTTTAGAACACTATACGTTTTTAAAACGACCAGTTTTGTTATACATGGATGCTATATTTATAGGGAATTCAAAGAAAACAATTGCATTAGCAAAAGAGTATATACATGTTAAGTAAAAAAAGTTTTGCTTTTATAGCAGCGTTTTTAGTGCAAGTTTTTTATGGAGTTACTTTTACTTTTGCAAATGATATCATAGATGGTGGTTATATAAAACCATACGGGTTCATTTTATTGCGATTATTTGGAGCTACACTATTGTTTTGGATGATTAGTGTTTTTGTCCCGAAAGAGAAGGTTTCTGGAAAAGATTTTTTAGTTTTTATTGCAGCTGCTTTTTTTGGAGTAACCTTAAATATGCTAACCTTCTTTAAAGGTTTGTCCTATACAACGCCAATTAACGCTTCCGTAATCATGGTTGTAGTACCTATGCTGGTGTTAATTATGTCGGCGTTTATTTTAAAAGAAAAGATTACATCATTAAAAATTATAGGAATAATTTTAGGGTTATTAGGGGCGTTGGTGTTAACATTATATGGTAAGTCTACGGCGTCCAGTGACAACATACTCCTTGGGAATTTTTTAGTCTTTATTAACGCAGTATCATTTAGTATTTATATCGTTATTATCAAGCAGCTTACAAATAAGTATCATCCGTTTACTTTTATAAAATGGTTGTTTTTGTTTGGGTTAATTATGGTAACTCCTTTTGGGTTTAATGATGTATGTGAAATAGCGTGGAGTACATTTGAGCCGTATACCTATTTTTCAGTAGCATTTGTAATTGTAGCAGCAACCTTTGGAACTTATTTATTAAACCCATTAGCTTTGCGGGAATTAAAAGCGTCAACAGTAAGTACATTTTTATATTTACAACCAGTAATAGCAGGAGTTTTTGCAATTATGATGGGGAGCGATTCTTTGAGTTTAACAAAAATAATTGCGGCTGTACTAATTTTTATTGGCGTATATTTAGTAAGTAAACCCAACAAAACAATAAAGGCTGTTTAATGAAGTATTCTACTAGAATTTTTAACTATATCGATGAAATTCCAGAGTTAGTTTGGGAGAGCTTGTCTGAAGCGAATAATGTATACTTTACAAAACCATACTTAAAGGCTTTTGAGGTACATAATACACATAGAATACAGTTTTTTTACCTAATAGTTTATAGTGGAAATGAACCTATTTCTATAGCTACAATTCAAGTGTTAGAATTTGATTTTGTAGCCGCTGACTTTACTTCTAATGCTAACGCGTTTATTCAAAAAGCAAGCTATTATATTGGGAGTTTAATAAAAAGGAATTATGTAAAAATCATGATTTGTGGGAGTGCTTTTTTAAGTGGAGAACATGGTATTTACATCAAGCCTAATGAGGATAAAAAATTGGTTTTAGAGCAATTAATAAAAGGTATTCAGGCAATTATTAATGCCAATAGATACCTGGAAAAATGGGTTGATATTATTTTGTTAAAGGATTTTATCACCAAGTCATTACCAATTGTGGGTAATTTAAAAACCTACAATTACTCTCCCGTTCAGGTAGACCCGAATATGGTGTTAACGCTTGATCCAACATGGAATGAATTTGAAGATTACTTGAGCTCATTTAAATCTAAATTCAGAGTTAAAGCTAAGAAAGCGTATAAAACTAGTTGCGATTTAGTTGCAAAAGATTTTACTGTAGATGATATAAAACAGTATAAAAAGGAGTTGACAAGGTTGTATTATAATGTCAAAGATAAATCAAGCTTTAATCCGGAAACATTAAATATATCCACCTATATCTCTTTAAAAGATACCTTGAAAGACAGTTTCGTGTTAAAAGGATACTTTTTGGACGACAAGCTAGTAGGGTTTATGAGTGGTGTGGTTAGTCAAAACTCATTAGATGCACATTATGTAGGAATTGATTATGAGTTGAATAGAAAACACGCTATTTATTCCAGAATGTTATATGATTACGTTAAAATTGGTATAGAAAAAAAATTAGGATATATCAACTTTGGGAGAACTGCTGGGGAAATAAAAAGCACTTTAGGTGCGGTTCCAGAAGAGTTAACCTGTTATGTACGTCATAAAAAATCGGTTGCTAATTTTCTATTCAAACCTTTTATAAGAAAAATTAAACCTTCAGTTTTTGAGCAACGTTTTCCATTTAAAAAAACAGATTAAAACAGCAAAGGGCTTTACAATTGTAAGGTCCTTTGCTGTTTTGTAACGTAAAATTATGTCCATCCATTAATAATACCTCCCATTATAGCGAAGGATACTACCCAGTATCCAGTAACAACCATCATATATTTAAAGGAGCGTTGTTCAAATAATCCGTTTGTTACAATTACGGGTAATATTACGAATAATCCTAGCATTGTACCATGGGCAGCACCGTGTTTAAAAGTCATGAATTCAGCTGTTCCATGAGGCATTTCCGGTGGCCCTCCAGTAAATAGGATTGTTACAAGAAAAAACGAAACCAAAAAGGCGAGTACTACAGAAATACTAAAAGTAAGCACCATATTACTATTTTTAGCTTTTTCCTCAGTCATGCCAATTTCTTTCATCCAAATTGCTCCAAATACTTTGGGATGATACCATACAAACCCAATTACTAATGTTGAAAGTGAGGCTACTACTAATGCGATCCAGTTAATATTTTCCATAGTTTTAAAAAAAATTAGAATTTTTAATACGTTTAATTGTATTTATTATTGCTAATAAAGTACAGGTTTAGTTTTAAAGATAAGTAATTTTTAACCAACCGATATTCTGCCTTATAAATAGGTTAAATAGCTATGTAAATTACTTATCTTTGTCTAAATTTTTCAGACAACTATGATACAATCTATGACTGGTTATGGGAAAAGCGTACTGCAACTTCCTACCAAAAAAATTACTATTGAATTAAAATCATTGAATAGTAAAAGCCTTGATATGAATGTCAGAATGCCTTCTTATTATAAAGAAAAAGAATTGCCATTGAGGCGATTGGTTGCAAAATCAATTGTAAGAGGGAAAATTGACGTATCGTTATATGTAGAGGTTACAGGAGAGGAAACGTCTACAAAAATAAATGAAGCAGTTGTAAGAGAATACATGAAGCAATTACAAGCAATTGCACCAGGTTCTTCTACTGAAAAATGTTTAGAAATGGCTATGCGTATGCCCGATACTGCTAAAACAGAACGTGCAGAGATAGATGAAAATGAGTGGAATACAATTGAAACTCATATTAAAGAAGCAATTACTCATATTGTTGAGTATAGAGTTGATGAAGGTAAAGTTTTGGAAACAGAATTTTTACAGCGTAATGATAATATTAGAAACTTATTAGAAGAAGTTATTGCTGTAGACCCTGAACGTATTGCTGGAGTAAAGGAACGTTTGCAAAAAGGAATAGCCGATTTAAAAGAGAAAGTTGACGAAAATCGTTTTGAACAAGAATTGGTATATTATATTGAAAAATACGACATTACTGAGGAGAAAGTACGTTTGAGTAATCATTTAGATTATTTTATAGCTACGATAAACTCGGGAGATTCTAATGGTAAAAAATTAGCGTTTATTACTCAGGAAATGGGTAGGGAAATAAATACTATCGGTTCAAAATCTAATTATGCGCCAATGCAAAAATTAGTTGTTCAGATGAAAGATGAGTTAGAAAAAATTAAAGAACAATTGTTAAACGTATTGTAATGATTAAAGGGAAGTTAATCGTTTTTTCAGCACCATCTGGTTCTGGGAAAACAACAATTGTAAGGCATTTATTAGGAATAGAAAAACTGAATTTAGAGTTTTCTATCTCAGCTACTTCACGTGAAGCTAGAGGTGAGGAAGTTGATGGTAAGGATTACTATTTCTTGTCGCTCAAAGAATTTAAAAACAAAATAAAAACAGAAGAGTTCCTGGAGTGGGAGGAAGTGTATCGGGATAATTTTTACGGAACATTAAAATCTGAAGTGGAACGAATTTGGGCAAAAGGTAAACATGTTATTTTTGATATAGATGTAGTAGGAGGAATAGATATTAAACGAATTTATCCGGAACGTACCTTGTCGGTTTTTGTAAAACCACCAAGTATTGAAGAGCTTAAAATCCGACTTAAAAAACGTTCTACTGAAAGCGAAGATAAAATCAATATGCGTATAGCTAAAGCCTCAATTGAGTTGGCTACAGCACCTCAGTTTGACTTTATTATAGAAAACGACAATCTAGATATTGCATTAAAAGAAGCGGAAGAATTAGCTCATAATTTCTTAAAAAAGAGGATGTAGTTTTTTTTAAATTGAAAACGAACTCTGAGCGAAAGGTATTTACAAAGTAACTAAAACAAATCCTGTTTTTACGGGAAAATGAATATGAAAATAGGTTTGTATTTCGGAACATTCAACCCAATTCATGTTGGGCATTTGGCTATTGCAAATCACATGGCTGAAAACTCTGATTTGGATCAAGTATGGTTTGTGGTAACTCCGCTTAGTCCTTTTAAAAAGAAAAGCAATTTGCTGGCCAATCATCATCGCTTAGAAATGGTGTATTTTGCTACCGAAAACTATGATAAATTACAGCCTTCCAATATTGAATTTGGCTTAAAAGAGCCCAATTATACGGTGTATACTTTATCGCATTTGGAAGACAAATATCCGCAACACGATTTCTCCTTAATTATGGGAGAGGATAATTTAAAAAGTTTTCATAAATGGAAAAATTATGAAGCCATTTTAGCAAATTATAGTTTGTATGTATATCCTAGAATTTCAGAAGGAGCTATTGATCACCAGTTTAAAAATCATCCTAAAATTATTCGTGTAGCTGCGCCAATTATGGAAATATCATCTACCATGATTCGTAAAAACATTGCAGCTAAAAAAAATATCAGACCATTATTAGATGCTAAAGTATGGCAGTTTATTGATGAAATGAATTTTTATAGGTAGTTAGTATATTCTGTTTTACAATAAGGCTGTGGTTAGTGTGGGTTAAAGAAGTGTCTTGTATTTTTCATTTCCAAGTCCACAGACCTAAATCGTCATATGCCTTAAGTGCTAATTTAAAAGCTTCTGATGAATTTTGCGTGTTTTTTTCTGACTCTTCTTCAATCCATTTTTCAATATTCTCACGTTTGTTTTCGATGGACTTTAATTCTAAAAGTTCTTTTTTCGAAGCATTATCATATAAATTTTCTCTCAACATATTGTTGTTAATTCCCCATTTTTCAACTAAAGGAATGAGATAAGTAATTTCGTAAGGAACTTCTTTAGGTTTTATTACAGGTTTGTAATTTTCTATTTTAGAGGTTAACTCGCTAAGGTGTCTTTTTTTACTTCTTTTTTCTTTGAATCTATTTTTTTCTTTTTATAGATACCTTCATAACCAATGTGTCCAAGCAAAACAATCCCCATTAATGGTTTGTATAATGGATGTTTGTCAACATTTAATTTTTGAATTTTTATGAACAAATAAATTGAACCCCAAAAAATGAATACTAGGAATAATTTTGTTTTCTTACTTATTTTCATATAATTATAATGAAAATATAAAAGGCCTTGTAGCTTTTCATATTTTATTAAAAGGAGAAGCTGTTTGTGTAAAAAGAAACGGTTTACTAGGGGTTAATTTTCCATATTTTATCTGAAACTTCTAGGTATTCTGACAAAGCAGCAGAACCGTACCAAATATACAATTCAGGTTCTAGGTACTTTTCTTTTATAGCAGGGTCGGTTTGTAGTAATACTGTAGCCGCTTCTATAGTTGGTGCATCTAATATAAAAATACCGCGATAGGCTTTGTTGTTTTTTCCTATTGGTCCAGCCACAATTAATTTTTCATCTTTCACAAGCTTATTAATGTTAGCCATATGACCAGCGAAGGAATTGCTTTTTTTAATTTTGTCATCATCAGTGTTACTCCCGGTTTTAAGTATAACTAACACAAATGTTTTCATACCATAATCATCTGCTCCTAATTTGGTAGCTAGAGCTTCATCGTAATTAGGGTTGTTATTTTGCCCAAAGCTTAAAGATATACTTAGTAGTAAAATTGAAATAATAGTAATGAATTTCATGAGGAATGTTTTTAAGGATGTTTTGCAAACTTAGTCTTTTTGGCTGTTATTGTGGTTTGGAGGGGGAGCAAAAAAGTTACACATATGGCGGTGTGTAACTTTCTTTAAAACTAAACTAAAAACTAATCATCTATTTTTTTAAAACTCTTTTGCTAGATTCTTTATGAAAATCTTTTAAAATAGTTTTTGTTCTCTTCTTGTCTATCATTTTTCCTTCAGTAGATTTTAAATATTGAATGAAATGTCTCCCTACAAAACGATAAGCAGTTCCAGAAGTAGGGTGGTACAATTCAATTTCTCCATCAGTAATAATACTTAGTTCAAAATACTCATCCGCAAAGTAGTCGTAATCTAAGCTAAGAGCTTTCACATAATTTGTGTCTGAGAAATTAGAAACAGTATATAGGCCGCTATAGTCCCAAATTAAGTTACTGATAGGTGTTCCGTTTATATCCTGTGAACTAAGGTACTTGTTGTTGTTTCCTCCTGCTAAAAACTGAATAAAGTTTTCTGCATCAAATTCGGTAGGAGAACCACCAATAGTCGCTACTTTTTCCCAAGACTCATATTCCTGTAAGAAATAATGAATATTGTCATAAAACACTAAGTCGTAATCAAAATTATGTTTTTTATACCCGTATAAAAAATACGATGTATTCGTTGGACTATGGTATAATTCAATTTTATTTACATTGATGTGAAATACTTCAAGTTCCCAGTACCCGTTTATATCATGACTAATTTCTACACTATTGTTATAGGTGTTGTAATAACCAACATCAATTCCAAAACCATTTCCTGTATTCCCAATCCCTACCAGATTATTGTTTGCAAATAAAGTCCCGTTTCGGAATGAAACTGTAAACGCTTTTTGTAAAAAAGGCACCTCTCCATTACCTATTGTTTCATTAATATCCACATACCATAAGTCATAAGAATCTAACGATTGGTGTACGGTTACTGGAGTGTAGTGATTGGATTCTTCAATAACGTCCACATGACATGAAGTTAGTAGTAAACTGAAAGTAAATATTCCGAAAAGCAGTTTTAAATAATTCATAAGTATTTGTTTTATACTAGAGATAAATCAACTTTTATGCCAAAGCTGAAAAGAAGCTCTTTGGTATGATTTTTTTTGTATTTTTGTTGGTTCTAAGGAATTGAAACTATGAGTCAGAAAAAATATGCAGTTATTGGAGGAGGAAGTTGGGCAACAGCAATAGTAAAAATGTTGTGTGAAAACTGTTCTGAAATAGGTTGGTATATGCGTAATGAATCTGCTATTGAGCACTTGCTTACGGAGTATCATAATCCTAACTATTTAAGCTCTGTAGAGTTTGATATTACGAAGTTGAAATTAAGTTCAAATATTAATGAAGTTGTAGCTAATGCTGATGTGGTAATTTTCGCAATCCCATCTGCTTTTTTACATAGTGAACTAAAACCTTTAACAGTTTCGTTAACCGATAAAATTGTGTTTTCTGCTATTAAAGGAATTGTTCCCGAAAGTAGTTTGATTGTTGGGGAGTATTTTCATAAACAATATAATATTCCTTTTGAAAATATAGGAGTAATTACCGGTCCTTGTCATGCAGAAGAAGTAGCTTTAGAACGATTGTCCTATTTGACTATAGCGAGTTCGAGCGCTGCTCACGCTACAATGGTGGCTAATTCATTGTCCAGTTGGTATATCAAATGTAAAATATCCGATGATATTATTGGTACCGAGTATGCTGCTGTGTTAAAAAATATTTATGCAATAGCTGCAGGTGTTGCACATGGATTAGGTTATGGTGATAATTTCCAAAGTGTGTTAATGAGTAATAGTATTCGTGAAATGAAGCGTTTTATTAAGAAACGTCATAAAATGAAACGTAATATTAATGATTCAGCTTATTTAGGAGATTTGTTAGTTACAGGATATTCTGTTTTTAGTAGAAATAGAATGTTTGGGAATATGGTAGGTAAAGGGTACACCGTAAAATCTGCTCAAATGGAAATGAGTATGATTGCAGAGGGGTATTATGCTACCAAAAGTGCACATGCATTAAATATTTCAAGCGAAAAAGTAGCTAGAACTCCAATTATTGATGCTATTCATGCCATTCTTTATGAAGGGAAAAATCCAAAGAAAATATTTAAAAAACTAGTTGATAAGTTGGATTAGATTGCTCTTTTTTTTTGGAAATTTATTGTTTAACCATTTGATTTTCGTTGTTTGTAAATCCCTATAATTAATGGAAATATGAAAACGAAAATTGACACAAAAATTGAATTGCATAAAGATTGTTCTAGTCAAAAGTATTGAATAGCGAATAGAAGCAAAGTGTAAATAATAGTAATTAGTATATATTTTTTATTGACATTGTTCATTCTGTTTTAGTTTTTAAATAACTGGTTAATACGTGTTAGCTGTTAAGTATCTAAGTGTTCTATTCAGTGTCTCTAGTTTTTATTTATACTCAGTATAAACATTTTTAAAGTCTATATCTGTCTTGTTTCTAGGATTATTGAGCCAATAAAATTCATTGTTGTATCTAATTAATAAACCTGCTAACCCATTGAGTTCATTGTCATCATAAAACTCTCCTAATCTGAATGATTCTGTGCCTGTTGAAATGTCTATTAATGAGCCTCCTAGGAATTGTAACCAGTAATCAGATGGGTCTTTTAAGGTATTAAATGTTAAGTCAATTGCGACAAAAAAAGGGGTTCCTTTGTTAATTATTTCGTTTTGATAGGTTCGTATTTTATCAATAATATTAGATTTTGGTTTGGAAGTGTGGATTTTAGGGTTGTTGCCACTAAACAAATACAAAACATGATCCTTTATTCCATCTGTTTTTACAATTTCAATTTTAAGGTCAGTATTAATAATGTATGAATCATTTTTTTTACGTGATTTGTCAATAATCCATTTCTTTGCTTTAGAGAAAGCCTCGTCAATATTGAATTCAATTTTATCAGATATGTGCTCTATTTTAAGGTAATAAGGTTTTTTAATAGACTTAAGTTTCTCACAAAATTGATATAGTTTTCTTCTATTAGTGCTCTCAAAATCTGAAGTGTTAAATCTTTTTACGTCAAAATAGATTGTTTCGTTATTTTCAGTTTTAATGAGAAAGTCTGGTGTCTTTTTTTCTATTTTAGGTTCATAAGTATATTCAAATCTTTCAGTTTCAATAAATTGACAAAATCTAAATTCAGAAATTGTAGATAGGAAGTTTATTTCATCCTTTTCTTCCTTTAATTTTTTTTTAAATTTCTTTTTTGAATGAATTGATAATTTGTTTAACTCACAATCGAACCCAGGATTTGAGTTGATAAAACTGTTTAATAAGTATTTGTTCATTACAGTTTCCTAGGTGTTAATTATATGGGGATTTTATTATTAGTTACTATTTCATTAAAACTCCTTTATAGTCCATATGTGGAATATCTCTTAAAGCTTTTTTATTGATGGTGTTTTTGTTAAAAATATATTTTTTATCATACAATTTAGCTTCAGCAAAATAGCTCACACTAAATTTGTTGTTCAATACAAAAACTTCCTCCATCATCAACTCAATTTTAGCGTATGATTTTTTAGGGATAACAGGCATTGCATGACGCATTTTTGAAGTGCGACGCTCCGTATCGTAACCTTCGGTAACAACAAATACCATTTCCAAATCAGTATCTAAATCGTTAATTAAGTAGGCGTTCCAGTCGTCAAATTCAAATTCCGTATTATATTCAAGTACAATAGCAATATATACGCCTTCTGATTTAGGTATTTCAATGTCTTTTTTCATGAGATGTGCTGCAAATTTTATAAAGCTGTAAAATTACATAAAAAAACCATCTGATTTTCATCAGACGGTTTTAGAATAGTTGTGTTATGGTGAAATTATAAGCCCGTACCTAATTTCATTCCTACGAAAAAAGTTCTTGGCATTCCTGCTCCATATACGTAATTGCTATCACGGTTTTTTCCAGAGTCGAAATCGGTTTGATATTGGTCAAATATATTTTTCATTCCTCCAAATACCTGAAGTTTCGTACCTACTTTCTTTAAGTTAAAAGTATAACTCGATTTAAAACCTAGTTCTATAAACGATTGAGAAGTTACATATTCATCGGAAAGTTGTTCGGGTGCACCTGCTAAATGAGCTAATTCCATTTCACCTGTATATGCCATGTTTAATGAAGTGTTAAATTTTTTAGTAGGCGTATAACTAAAGGTTGCATACCCGTAATTACTAGGGGTTCTTAAAAATTCACGTTTTTTAACTTGTTCATCAATATTTTCTACAGCAGTGTCAAATAGACTAGATTGTAATGTGTATCCGGCTTCTAATTGTACTACTTTATCAAAATTAACTCTTGCTTCAAGTGTGATTCCTTTTACGGTTGCGCCATCACCGTTACGTTTTATAAATGTTTCTCCAAATGCATCTTCATCTTCAGGATCTAAATAGAAAGCATCATCTAAATGAGTGTAAAACCCTTCTAAAGTAAAACCAGCAATAACATGTTCGTTTCCTTTATCATAGTTAAACGAAGCAGTATAAGTATTGGAGCGTTCTTTTTTCAAATTGTCTGCTAATTTAACTCTTGAAACACCACCGCCTGCAAAAGCAATGTGTAAATCTGTATCAAAAGCTTGTGGAGCCCTAAATCCTGTTCCCCAAGTAGCTCTAAATTGCGCTTTTCCAAATGGTTTGTATAGTAAAGAAACTCTGGGGCTGGCTACATTATTAGTCACTTTTTTAGAGTTTTCAAAATCGGTTAACCTATGGTTGTCAAAACGGACTCCGGTTAATAAGTTCAGCTTCTCGGTAATTTCCCAGTCACTTTGCACGAAAACGCTTAATGTTCTGGTTAATTGATCTGTTTTGTAATTATATGCGTCAATTTGATCTATTACTTCATCTTGTACATATTCTGTTCCGAAAGTAAGTACATTATCACCTTTGATAAATTTTTCTAATTTATGATTTAATTGCATTCCTCCTTGCATTGTTAAATTGTCAGAGGTTCCGTACGGAGGGTTTTCCAAATGATTTTGATATGCAGATGCATCTGTAACATCAGGTATTATTCCGGTGTAATGAACACGTTCGGTATGTTGCGTAGCGATATACGTAATCAAGGAGCTTTTATCATCATTAAAATTAATTTGATAATCAGCATTTCCGATAAAAACATCATGGGTACGCTCTTCGGATTGTTTTGCCAAATGCGCTGCGCCATCCACTAGTTCTCCACCATATCTGAATTCATTTAGTTTGCTTAAGCTCACTTCTAATTTTTGATTATCGGTAGGTAAAAAGAACAGGTTAGTACCAAAGGACAGGTTTTTTAACTGCGGTAATTCTGAAAAATTATCATCATTAGCATCATATGCACTACGCTGCCTATTATTGATAAAAAATGTAGCACCAGTTTCTTTATTCTCTGATATTGCGGTAATATTTCCTGCCAAAATGTTTTCAGGAGTTCCTTTAAAATTTTGATGCGTATATCCAATTTCATAACTATTTTTCCTTGGAATTTTAGTGATAACATTTACGGTACCTCCAATAGCACTTGATCCATATAGTGCCGATCCTCCACCGCGAACAACTTCAATTCGGTCAATCATGTTGGTCGGTATTTGTTCCATGCCGTATAAACCTGTTAATGGGCTAAATATAGCGCGACCATTGATTAATATTTGCGAATAACCACCCGCTAAGCCGTTCATGCGCAATTGGGTATAATTACAGGTTTGGCAATCGGTTTCTACACGCAGTCCTGTTTGAAATTTTAAACCTTCAGATAATGTGCAGGCTTGTACGTTATCCAATGTTTTGCTGTTGATGACATTTACAATTACTGCAGAATTGGTCCTTTTTTTATAGGTTCTAGTTCCGGTTACTACTACCTGATCCAAGCTAGAAATGTCTTCTTTTAAATTAAAATTCAGTGTAGTGTTGTAATCTAAATGAATAGCTTTTTCGGTAGTTTTGTATCCAACAGCTTGAACTATGATAGTTAATTGCCCGTGATTGGCTTTTAAATTAAATGTTCCGTTCTCGTCACAAACTGAACCGTTTGAAGTTCCTTTTATGGATAGAGTAGCAAATGCAACAGGGTTTCCTTCAGCGCTTACAGTTCCATTAATTGTATAAATGGCGTTATTGTTATGTTGTGCAAAACTGATAAAGCTTAAGCACGTAATTAGAAAGATTGTAAATTGTTTTTTCATTTCCTTTAAAATAAATTTACGCAAAACTAATCAAATTTTTAGACTTACCTAAAAATAAGTTAAATCACATCTAAATATATATTGTATATTTGTCTAAAAAAACGAAGAATGCTTTCTAAATCGGAAGAAAATTATTTAAAAGCGATATTTCATTTAAGTGTAAAAACGACAAAAGGAATAAGTACAAATTCAATTGCTCAACAATTAGATACCAAAGCTTCGTCGGTAACCGATATGGTTAAAAAATTGTCAGAAAAAGAATTGGTTTCGTATGTAAAGTATCAAGGAGTAACGTTAACAAAAGTAGGTGAGAAAATTGCTGCAAATGTAATAAGGAAACACCGTTTATGGGAAGTGTTATTAGTAGAGAAATTTAATTTTAATTGGGATGAAGTGCATGAAGTTGCAGAACAATTAGAACATATACATTCAAAGAAGTTAATAAATGAGATAGATGCTTTTTTGGGTTATCCAAAAAATGACCCTCACGGCGATCCTATTCCAGATAAAGATGGAAACATTAATTTTTTAGAAAAATCATTATTATCAAGTATCGGTATTCAAAATAAGGCTGTTTGTATTGGAGTGAAGGATACCTCATCTGATTTTTTACGCTACCTTGATAAACAGGGAATTGCTTTAGGTAAAGAGATTACGGTATTGGAAAAAGAGGCTTTCGATAATTCGATGCTGATTAAAATAACTGGAAATAAATTCACTATTTCACAGCAAATAGCTAATAATATTTACGTAAAAAAATAAGAATGAAAAATTATATAATCATAGTAGCTGCTCTTGTATTTTTTTCTTGTAAAAAAGAAGCTCAAAAGGATTCAACTAATGGGAAAATAAGAATTGTAACTACAACCTCTCAAGTAACGGATTTAGTTAAAGAGTTAGCTGGGGATAAAGTTATTTTAGAAGGCTTAATGGGGGCAGGTGTTGATCCGCATTTATACAAGGCTAGTGAAGGAGATGTGACCAAGTTTTTTAATGCAGATGCTATTTTTTATAGTGGATTGCATTTAGAAGGAAAGCTTGAAGATGTATTTGAAAAAATGCGTCATCAAGGAAAAATAACAATTGCAGTTTCTGATGCGATTGTAAAATCCGATTTAATTTCATCAGCCGATTTTGCATCAAGTTACGATCCTCATTTTTGGTTTTCAATTACCCAATGGAAAAAAGTAACGAAATATGTTGCTCTAAAATTAGCAAAACTAGATGCTAAAAACGCTGCTATATACGCTAAAAAGGCAGAAAAATATATTGAAAAGTTGTCGGCTCTTGAAAAGAACAATGCGCTACAATTAGAAAGCCTACCTAAAGAAAAACGAATATTAGTAACTGCTCATGATGCCTTTGCGTATTTTGGAGAAGCATATGATTTTCAGGTAGTAAGTTTACAAGGACTGTCTACCGCAACTGAAGCAGGAGTGCAGGATGTACAGCGTATTTCAAGTTTTATAATTGAACATAATATTAAAGCTGTTTTTATAGAGAGTTCTGTTCCGGTGCGTACAGTTGAAGCTTTGCAAGCAGCTGTAAATGCAAAAGGTCATCAAGTAGAAATTGGAGGAACACTTTATTCTGATGCGTTAGGTAATCCAGGTACTCTTGAGGGAAGTTATATAGGGATGTATGAATATAATATGAAAACTATTGTTAATGCACTAAAGTAATGGAAAAAGAAATAGCTGTCGCAATAGACGATTTAACTGTTGCGTATAATTACAAGCCTGTACTTTGGGATATTGATTTAACAATACCTAAAGGAGTGTTAATGGCTATAGTTGGTCCAAATGGTGCAGGAAAAAGCACACTTATAAAAGCAATTTTAGGAATTATAAAACCAATAGCAGGTTCCGTTACTGTTTTTGGAAAGTCTTATAAAAAGCAACGGCATTTAGTGGCTTATGTGCCGCAAAAAGGAAGTGTGGATTGGGATTTCCCAACAACTGCTTTGGATGTGGTGTTGATGGGGACATATGGAGCTTTAGGTTGGATTAAACGCCCGGGAAAAAACGAAAAAAAGGCTGCTCTAGAAGCCTTGGAGCAAGTAGGTATGTTACCGTTTAAAAGTAGGCAGATAAGTCAGCTTTCTGGTGGGCAACAGCAGCGTATATTCTTAGCGAGAGCCTTGGTTCAAAATGCAGAAATATATTTTATGGATGAGCCTTTTCAAGGGGTTGATGCAACTACGGAAAAAGCAATTATTAATATTTTAAAGCTTTTACGTAAAACGGGTAAAACTGTAATAGTTGTGCATCATGATTTACAAACTGTTCCAGAGTATTTTGATTGGGTAACATTCTTGAATGTTAAAAAAATTGCTACTGGTCCGGTAAAAGATATCTTTAATAATGAGAATTTAACAAAAACTTATGGTATCAACTACCAAGTAAGTATTCAAGAATAATTAATAGTTTAACACCATCGATTTAACAACTTACATAGAACAACTTTTTTCCGATTATACGTTGAGAACAATTACCATCGGTACCGCAATTCTTGGTGCTGTATGTGGAATGTTAGGGAGTTTTGCAGTATTGCGTAAACAAAGTCTTTTAGGGGATGCAATCTCACATGCGGCATTACCTGGAATTGCAGTTGCTTTTTTAATAACTGGAGCAAAAGATAGCAATACATTGTTATTTGGAGCTTTAATTAGCGGGCTGTTAGGGGCTTTTTGGATTAGAGCGATAATTACGAAAACACATTTAAAATCGGATACTGCGCTTGGGTTAATATTGTCACTATTTTTTGGAGTAGGGATGTTGTTGCTAACCTTTATTCAAAAACAACCTAATGCTAATCAAGCAGGATTGGATAAATATTTATTTGGTCAGGCCGCTACGTTGTTGGAGAGAGATGTTTGGTTTATGGCAATAGTTACAAGTGTCTGTGTTTTAGTATTGTTATTGTTCTGGAAAGAATTTAAGTTGTTGTTATTTGATGCCGATTATACCAAAACACTGGGGTTTAATATAAAATTTCTTGATGCATTAATTACATCATTCATCGTGGTAGCTATTATTTTAGGTTTACAGACTGTTGGTGTCGTTTTAATGAGTGCTATGCTATTAGCGCCAGCTGCCGCAGCAAGGCAATGGACAAATAGTTTGGCGGTTATGGTTGGTTTAGCAGCAACTTTCGGGGCTTTTTCGGGAGTAATAGGCACAGGAATAAGTGCAAGTTATTCAAATTTATCTACAGGTCCGGTTATTGTTTTGGTAGCTTCTGTTTTTGTTTTAATATCATTTGTGTTTTCTCCAAGTAGAGGGTTGTTATTTAAAGAAATTAGATTTCGGAAAAACAGAAACGATTTAAAATTACATAAAACATTGTCGTTTATGTATGATATAGCAAAAACACATGATGAAATTAGTCACCCTCATACCGTTAAGATATTAAATAATTTTCAAGGATTTACTAAAAAGTCGCTTCATAAACTAGAGGAAGATGATTTAATAGTGCTTAAAGGTGGCAATTGGTCATTAACAGAAGAAGGGTTTTTTAAAGCAAAGAATTTATATAATCAACATATAAAAACAGATGACTAGCGCGCAAATAGAGATACAATTAATTGCCAGTTTAGTAGCTATTGCATGTGCTATTCCAGGAGTTTTTTTGGTGCTAAGAAAAATGGCGTTAATTAGTGACGCAATCAGTCACGCTATTTTACCAGGGATTGTAATAGGTTTTTTTATCACGCATGATTTGTCTTCTCCAGTATTAATTTTACTTGCGGCGTTTACGGGGATATTGACGGTGTTTTTGGTTGAGTTTATACAAAAAACAGGTTTGGTTAAAGAAGATACTGCAATTGGGTTAGTGTTTCCGGCGTTATTTAGTGTTGGGGTAATTTTAATAGCCCAAAAAGCGAATGACGTACATCTTGATATTGATGCTGTATTGCTTGGAGAATTGGCTTTTGCCCCTTTTGATAGGTTGGAATTATTTGGGGTAGATGTTGGTCCAAAATCACTTTGGGTAATTGGAACTATTCTAATGATAACAATAAGCTTGTTGATTGCGTTTTTCAAAGAATTGAAGGTGAGTACGTTTGACGCTGGCCTCGCGTCTGCCTTAGGGTTTTCTCCAGTGTTAATGCATTACGGATTGATGACAGTTGCATCGGTAACAACTGTAGGGGCGTTTGATGCTGTAGGGGCAATATTGGTGGTGGCTTTGACCATTTCGCCTGCTGCTACGGCATACTTATTAACGAAGGATTTAAAGAAAATGATTTTCTTGTCGGTAGGATTTGGCGTTTTTTCAGCAATTTCTGGTTATTGGTTGGCGCATATATTGGATGCTTCAATAGCAGGTTCAATAGCAAGTGTATTGGGAGTTGTTTTTTTAATAGTATTTTTGTTTGCGCCTTCAACTGGGATGATTTCTGTGACGTATAAAGAACAACGACAAAAAATAGAAGTGCTACTACTTACTTTTTTATTGCATTTGAAAAATCACAATGATAAAAAAGAACGTCATATAAATCATCTAGGAGAACATATTAATTGGAAAAAAAATCAGGCTAAATCAGTTCTGGAGTTGGCTTTAAAAAACAACATGATTGTTATAGAGTCGGATATTGCATCACTTACTGAAAAAGGAAATGTATTTACCGATAATGCTATTAATTATATTACAGATCATAGTGAAGAAGCTATAGAGGAAATGAAAAAAGACTTCTTTTTATTTCGAGGATAGTTTTTAATACGCATAAGCTCACGACATTTTTCAATAATTTTTTTGAAGGTTAATTTAGTGCTATGACTTAGGTTATTTTTTTTCAGGATAATGAGTATATGTTGTGCCTATAGTTTTATCAAGTAGTTTGTTAGCTTAAAAAAGCCTTAATTAAATGTTAATTATCACTATTTTTTCTATATTTGCTTCCTTTGGTGCAAGATGTTTTTCTCTTAAGTTTGTTAGTAACTATTGTAAGTTATAATAAAAAACACGGTTTTTTCTTACATTATTTGGATAATACATTTTTTTTTATATTTTTACGCCCTATGAAGCATAATAAACAAAAAATATTTTTTTTAACCCTAGCATTGTTCTTTACAGTTTCGGCATTATTTGCTATTGAAGGAGGGGATGGGCCGCCGCCGCCAACACCACCACCTGGGTTGCCTTTAGATGGAGGAGTGTTAGCTTTGCTAGTTGCAGGATTTTTTTATGGAATAAAAAAATCTTTAAAGAAAAAGTAACTACTATCTTTTGTGTAGTCTAGCTACATATTTTCCTATTACATCAAATTCTAAGTTAACTACGCTGTTAAGCTTAATGTTTTTAAATATTGTATTCTCATAAGTGTAGGGAATTATAGCTACACTAAATCGATCCTCCTTTGAGTTTATAACTGTTAAGCTGGTTCCGCTAATTGTAATAGATCCTTTTTCTATAGTTACATTTCCTATAGAACTATCATATTGAAAAGTAAAAATCCAACTCCCGTTTTCTTCCTTTATGAAAATGCATTTTCCGGTCTGGTCCACATGGCCCTGAACAATGTGGCCGTCTAATCGCTCACCGAGCTTCATTCCGCGTTCAAGATTAACCATGTCATTAATTTCTAATGATTTTAAATTGGTTTTTTGTAGTGTTTCATGAATGGCTGTAACGGTGTATTCATCGTTATTTAGTGTAACAACAGTTAAACATACTCCATTGTGAGCCACGCTTTGATCAATTTTTAATTCTTTAGTGAAGTCACTTTTTATCGTATAATGAACGTTTGTTCCTTCATTTTCTATTGTAATAACTTTTCCGAGAGATTCAATTATGCCTGTAAACATTTTTAATAAAATAATTGGTTACTTTTGTGTTTTCAAAATTACAATAAATTTACTTTTTTTTACTTGAAAAGTAAAAGGATTCCTTTTATAGGATTAAAATATGGACTCATTATATGGATGTAGATAAAAAAATAAGTATTGGTATTTCTGTAGGAGATTTAAATGGTATAGGAGCGGAGATTATTTTAAAAACATTTGCTGATCCAAGAATGTTTGACTTTTGTAGACCTGTTGTTTTTGCGTCTCACAAATCAATCCAATATTTAAAGAAGCATTTAAACTTACCAACTCAAACACAACGAATTGATAGTTTGGATAAATTAGTAGATAAGAAGCTTAATGTTATAAACGTTTGGGAAGAGTCGTTTAATTTTGAGTTTGGAAAAGAAATCGAAAAAGCTGGGGAGTTAGCAATTGCATCGCTAAAATCCGCAACAGCAGCTCTTAAGGAAAAAAAAATAGCGGGGCTCTTAACAGCACCAATAAATAAGGCGAACATACAATCAGAAGACTTTTCATTCCCAGGTCACACGGATTACTTAGCTCAAGAACTGGAAGGGAATGCATTGATGTTTATGGTTTCCGATGGATTAAAGGTGGGTTTGCTTACGGATCATGTAGCAGTGAAGGATGTAGCAAGCGAAATTACACCTAAATTAATAAAAGAAAAAATTTCGACTATAAATGAATCTTTAAAAAAGGATTTTAGAATAAATAAGCCAAGAATTGCAGTTTTAGGAATCAATCCGCATTCAGGGGATAATGGCGTTATTGGTAAAGAGGACGACGAGGTATTAAAGCCAGCAATAGAGTCTCTTTACAACGATGATAATATTATGGTTTTTGGGCCATACGCAGCAGATAGTTTTTTTGGGTCGAATAATTATAAAAAATTCGACGCAATTGTAGCTTCCTATCATGATCAAGGATTAATACCATTTAAAACATTGACCTTTGGAAATGGAGTGAATTATACCGCAGGTTTGTCTGAGGTAAGGACTTCACCAGATCATGGAACTGCATATGAAATAGCTGGAAAAGGCTTGGCAGATGAGAGTTCTTTTAAGGAGGCGTTATTTGAAGCTATCAAAATTGTTAAAAATAGAACAGAATATTCGCAACTCACTAAAGATGTATTGCGCAAGGGGAAAAAGATATAAACAAAAAAATGTTGACATCTAGCGTAGGGATAAAATAAAATAGCATATATTTGCAGACTCAAAATAATCTTTTCAAATAGATTGGTGTATGAAAGAGTTTACGATCCCATTTGTTGGATTAAAGGAAGGAAAACATAATTTTGAGTTTAAGATAAAAAAAGCGTTCTTTGATTTTTTTGAGTATGACGAATTTAATGATGTGGAAATTACAACATCATTATTGTTAAACAAAACTAGCACAATGATGGAGCTTGACTTTATTGCTCAAGGTACTATTAATGTAAATTGTGATTTGACAAACGAACCATTTAATGAAGCAATAGCTACAGAATTAAGGCTGATTGTACGTTTTGGTGAGGAATTTAATAATGAAAACGAAGAGATTTTAATTTTACCTCACGGTGAATATGAAATAGATGTAAAACAATATATTTATGAAATGATTGTTTTAGCAAAACCGTTTAAATTAAGTCATCCAGGAATAGAAGATGGTACGTTAGACATAGAGATATTAGCTAGCATTGAAAAGTATAGTTTAAAAGAGAATACCGAGGAAGAATCAGAAGATGTAGATCCTCGTTGGAATAAATTAAAGAATCTATTAACAGACAAATAAGAATAAAATGGCACATCCTAAGAGAAAAATCTCCAAAACAAGAAGAGATAAAAGAAGAACTCATTATAAGGCAACTGTACCTCAAATAGCTACTTGTCCAACAACAGGTGAAGCTCACTTATATCATAGAGCTCACTGGTTTGAAGGAAAGTTATATCACAGAGGTCAGATTGTAATTGACAATTCTGTAGAAGAAGAAGTAGAAGACTAAATACATATTGTATTGCTTTTAGATAAACTCTCACGTAAAGTGAGAGTTTTTTTGTTTTATTTAATCAGGTAAAATTTTAAAATTAGTTTGTTTAAGTGAAGTTTATTGATCAAAATTATCACAAGTGTTTCATACTTTGCTGATTAGATAATAAAGTTAAATAATAGCGTATAAACTTTCATATCTCTTAAAAAGAGGTTATTTTGCACTACTTTTTGAACAAAACGGGGAGGAAATAGAGTTTTTCGAGTCTTTTTTAAACAAAAACAAAAGAATGAATAAAATTACTGCAGCAATAACAGCAGTCGGAGCTTATGTTCCAGACTATGTCTTAACCAATCAGATATTGGAAACAATGGTTGATACTAATGACGAATGGATTACTTCGCGAACAGGTATAAAGGAAAGAAGGTTGCTTAAGAAAGATGGTGCAGGAACTTCATATCTTGCAATAAAAGCAGCACAAGATTTAATTAAGAAAAAAAATCTAGACCCTAAAGAAATTGACGCTGTAATAGTAGCTACAATTACACCTGATGTCCTGGTTGCAGCCACAGCTGTTTATGTCGCTAGTGAAATAGGTGCTGTAAATGCTTTTGCATATGATTTAAATGCTGCGTGTTCAGGTTTTTTGTATGGAATGACTACCGCCACAGGACTTATTGAGTCAGGGCGGTTTAAAAAAATATTGTTAATTGGAGCCGATAAAATGTCTTCTATTATTGATTATACAGATCGATCTACCTCAATTATTTTTGGAGATGGAGCAGGAGCAGTCTTGTTTGAGCCTAATTCTGAAGGTTTAGGTTTTGTTGATCAATATTTAAGAGGAGATGGAGCTGGTAGAGTATCGTTAAATATCCCTGCTGGAGGATCTATTATGCCGCCTACAGAAGAAACGATAAAAAACAATAAGCATTATGTTGTTCAAGACGGGAAAACTGTGTTTAAAAATGCTGTCTCAAAAATGGCTGAAGTAAGCGAAATAATTATGCAACGCAACAATTTAAGTCATGATGATGTAAATTGGTTAGTTGCACATCAGGCTAATAAACGTATAATTGATGCCACGTCAAAAAGGATGGGAGTCTCTGATGATAAAGTATTGATGAATATTCAACGATATGGAAACACAACTTCAGCAACATTACCATTGTTGTTAAGTGATTTTGAGAGTCAATTAAAAAAAGGAGATAATATTGTTTTTGCCGCTTTTGGTGGAGGATTCACTTGGGGATCTATCTATTTAAAATGGGCGTACAATACTGAAAATAAAAACTAAATAAACTAAATTTATTATGGATTTAAAAGAAATTCAAAACTTAATAAAGTTCGTAGCAAAATCTGGTGCTAGCGAAGTAAAGCTAGAAATGGAAGATATAAAAATCACCATTAAAACTGGAGGAGAAGAAGGAACAACTATTGTTCAGCAAATGCCTATGGCTGCTGCTCCATTATTACAAGCTCCTGCTCCAGTTGCCGTTGCTCCTGTAGTTGCGGAAACTGCTGCTCCAGCTACTGAAAATTCAGGATCAGACGATTCAAAATATATTACTGTAAAGTCTCCAATTATAGGAACACTGTACAGAAAACCATCTCCAGATAAACCTATGTTTATTGAAGTAGGACAAACAATTGCAGAGGGTGATGTATTATGTATCATTGAGGCAATGAAATTGTTCAACGAAATTGAATCTGAAGTTTCAGGGAAAATTGTTAAGGTGTTAGTTGATGATTCTTCACCAGTTGAATTTGATCAACCATTATTTTTAGTTGATCCATCATAATTAATTCAGAATTCAAAATTCAGAGTTCATAATTTTATTAAGTTATGTTTAAAAAAATACTAATCGCCAATAGAGGTGAAATTGCTCTACGTATTATTAGAACATGTAGAGAAATGGGAATTAAAACTGTTGCGGTATACTCTACGGCTGATGCGGAAAGCTTACATGTTAAGTTTGCTGATGAAGCTGTTTGTATTGGACCTGCTCCCAGTAGTGAATCTTATTTAAAAATGTCAAATATAATTGCTGCAGCTGAAATTACTAATGCTGATGCAATTCATCCTGGATATGGATTCTTATCTGAAAATGCTAAATTTTCAAGAATCTGTGCTGAGCACGATATTAAATTTATTGGTGCTTCTGGTGATATGATTGACAGAATGGGAGATAAAGCGAATGCTAAATCAACTATGATAGAAGCTGGAGTACCTTGTGTTCCAGGAAGTGAAGGTGTTATTGAAACATTTGAAGACTGTGTGAAAACAGCCGATGAAACTGGATATCCTGTAATGCTAAAAGCTTCTGCTGGAGGTGGAGGTAAAGGAATGCGTGCTGTTTGGAAAGCCGAAGATTTAAGAGACGCGTGGGATTCTGCACGTCAAGAATCAAGAGCTGCCTTCGGAAATGATGATATGTATATGGAAAAGCTTATTGAAGAGCCTAGACATATAGAAATTCAAATTATCGGAGATTCTACAGGAAAGGCATGTCACTTATCAGAAAGAGATTGTTCGGTACAACGTCGTCATCAAAAGTTAACGGAAGAAACACCATCTCCATTTATGACTGATGAATTACGTGATCGTATGGGAGAGGCTGCTGTTAAAGCCTCAGAATACATTAAGTATGAAGGAGCTGGTACAGTTGAGTTTTTAGTTGATAAGCATAGAAATTTCTATTTTATGGAAATGAATACGCGTATTCAAGTAGAACACCCAATAACTGAGGAAGTTGTAAATTATGACTTAATTCGTGAGCAAATTAGAGTTGCAGCTGGAATATTAATTTCTGGTAAAAACTACTTGCCAAAAATGCATTCTATTGAATGTAGAATTAATGCAGAAGATCCGTATCATGGATTCAGACCTTCTCCAGGTGTAATAACAACATTACATGCTCCGGGAGGACATGGTGTGCGTTTGGATACTCATGTATATGCAGGTTATATGATACCGCCAAATTATGATTCTATGATCGCTAAGTTAATTACTACTGCTCAAACTAGAGAAGAAGCAATTAGCAAAATGAAACGCGCTTTAGATGAGTTTGTTATTGAGGGTGTAAAAACAACAATACCTTTCCATAGGCAATTAATGGATCATCCTGATTATATAGCAGGTGATTATACCACTAAATTTATGGAAGATTTTGTAATGGAAAAAAAAGTTAGTACTATTTAATAGTGTTAATATTATATAGTAAAAAAGCCCCTTTTTAAGGGGCTTTTTTTATTTTTGAACTATGAACTTAAGTTATTGGGAAAAAACAGAATGGTTTTCAAATGTTGATTTTACTATAGTAGGTAGTGGAATTGTAGGGTTAAAGACTGCAATTACATTGAGAAAAAAATATCCGAAAGCTAAAATAATAATTTTGGAAAGAGGAGTGTTACCTCATGGGGCAAGTACTAAAAATGCTGGGTTTGCTTGTTTCGGAAGTATTTCAGAGCTATTATCCGATCTTAAATTATATTCTGAAAATGAAGTTCTTCAATTGGTAGAAAAGCGCTGGAAAGGGCTTGAGTTACTTCGGAATGATTTAGGAGATACAGCAATAGATTTTCAGCAACATGGCAGTTTTGAGTTGTTCTCTAATGATAATACATTGTTTGAAACATGTAAAGAACAATTACAGGAGGTCAATAACGTGCTTAAGCCAATTTTTAAATCAGATGTATTTAGTGTGTGTGCTAATAAATTTGGATTTAAAAATGTAAAGGGGAACTATATCTTCAATCAATTTGAAGGACAAATAGATACAGGTAAAATGATGACTGCTTTATTAAAATTAGCGCAAACAGAAGGGATAAAAATAGTAAATAACTGTATGGTAAAGTCGTTTAATGAAAGTGTTAATCATGTAGCAATACAGCTCGATTCAAATTACTCTTTTGTAACTTCTAAGTTGTTAATTGCTACCAATGGTTTTGCAAGACATCTATTAAATGAAGATGTTGTTCCCGCTAGAGCTCAGGTGTTGATTACGAAACCAATTGATGGTTTACATATAAAAGGGACATTTCATTTTGATGAAGGCTATTATTATTTTAGAAACATAAACAATAGAGTTCTTTTGGGAGGTGGTAGGAACTTAAATTTTAAAGAAGAAGAAACAACAGTAATGGAAACTTCTCAATTGATTCAAGAACAATTGGAAAGTCATCTAAAAAATATAATATTACCAAATACTCCATTTGAAATTGACCAAAGATGGACAGGAATAATGGGAGTTGGTGAGCAAAAGAAAACAATTGTAAAACAAATTTCAAATAATGTGTATTGTGGAGTTCGTTTAGGAGGTATGGGTGTTGCTATTGGGAGTTTGATTGGTGAAGAATTAGCAAATTTAGTATGATGAAAATTAAAGAAGAGCTGTATTTGGAATGTAAAAACTTCCTTGATGTTAGGTTTAATACCGTTGTTGATAGAATCGCTGGTATTCAGGAATCATTACAATCAGAAACGAAAAGTTCAGCTGGTGATAAGCATGAAACAGGTAGAGCAATGCTTCAGTTAGAACGTGAGAAAGCTGGAAATCAGTTGTTCGATATTCAAAATCAACAAGAATTATTTTCAAGAGTGAATATTGATAATTCGTCAAATATTGCTTGTTTAGGAAGTCTAATAACAACGAATAATGGTGTTTATTTCTTATCTATTAGTGTTGGAGTAATTACAATTAATGACAATAGATATTATGCTATTTCTCCGAGCTCTCCAATTGGTAAGGTTTTATTAGGAAAAAAGATAGGGGATACGTTTATTTTTAATCAAAAAACAAGTACAATTACTCATGTAAATTAGGTCAATTTTTCTGTATAGTTTGGTAAATAAAGGGTGTAATATTTGAGTAATAGCAGCTAAATAACAGCAGCGTATATTGAATTTCATTTTGGATTTTTTCTTTATCTATGGTGTTATTCAGTAGAGATAATATAAGATTTAAGTAGTGGTCATCTTTCCTTTTTTGGTGTTAAAATATTCGTAGTAATTTATTGTAAATAGTAAACATTATATCTTTTATTGGGTAACATTATACTATAATAGGTAACATTATAATACAAACTCTAAATATTATAGTGTAATGAAGAAAGTTTTTTTTATAGTTTTTATTGGGATATTAAGTACAAATTTAAGTGCTCAAGTTGGAATAGGAACGACTTCACCTGAAGGGGCGTTAGATATAAGTTCATTACAAAGTGGTTTTATTCCACCTAGAGTTGCCTTAACATCAACAATTATAGAGGCTCCGGTACTTAACCCTCAGGGAGGAAGTTTGGTTGCAGGAACAATAGTATGGAATACTGATACAGCTGGGGTGTCTCCAAATAATATTGCACCAGGTTTATATTATTGGAATGGTGTAAGATGGATTTCTTTTGCAGGGTCTCCAGGAGGGTTAGATTGGTCTTTGTCAGGGAATAGTGGAACAACAGCAGGAACGAACTTTTTAGGTACGACGGATCTCCAAGATGTAAGAATTCATTCAAATAATTTAGAAAGGATGAGAATTAGGAGTGATGGTACATTAGGTATTAACTCTACAGGAACAACATATTCACAAGTAACTATTGTGGGTAGTGGAACAAATGACGGAGTTGCTTCAACTTCAGATGATACAGTAGCTAATGGAGTGTGGTCAAGAAATTTAAATTCAGATGGTACGGCTATAATTGGAGCTACTAATTCCATAGGTGGTTATTATCCTTCAGATGGGGCTGGAGTTGCGGGATCTGGTGTTGATTCTTCTGGTATAAGTGGAATGACGGGTAATGGCGCACCAAATAATTCAGCTCATAATGGGAATACTGCGGGTTATTTCTCTTTAGATACTGATAATGACCCTGGTACGGATAACTCTAGTGCTTTTGTTTTTTTAGCAGGAAAAGATGAGCAATCAATCGGAGCTATTTCTGTTACTTCAAGGAGGATATTGTATGGAGGTTATTTTGTAGCTGGTACAGCTACAGGAGGTCAATCATATAGTTATGTCGGGTTAAAGTACAACCACAATAATGATGCTGATGCTACTGGTGGTACCGACTATAAAATTGTTGGGAACGGAACAGTGTCTACATTAATACCTGATGAAAAAAATAGACCTAGAGTTATGTTTTGTCCGGAAGCTCCTGAAGTGTTGTTTGAAGATTATGGAATAGGAAAGTTGGTAAATGGAAAAGCACATATTGAATTAGATAAAATATTAGCAAGATCTCTAAAAATAGATAAAGAACATCCGTTAAAGGTTTTTATTCAATTAGAAGGGAATTGTAACGGAGTGTTTGTAACCAATAAAACAAGTAAGGGGTTTGATGTTGTTGAATTAGTGAATGGTACAAATAGTGTTGATTTTTCATGGCATATTGTTGCTAATAGGGCTGATAGAAAAGATTCAAATGGAAATATTGAATCTAACTTTGAAAACTTAAGATTACCTATTGGACCTTCACCACTGAAGGATAAAAAAGCAGCTAAAAAGAAATCGAAGAGAGGAGTATAGGTTGCCTTGAGATAATTCGGAAGTTTACTGAATTTACATCAAAAAAGTTAAGTGTTAGTTTAGATGTTTTTACAGTACTTTATTTTTTTTGCTAGCTTTTTTGAGTTATACCCATAGCCTAGTTACGGTTCTATTTTTCAGTGAGATATAAACCAAAAAGAAAGAATTTAATTGTGCATGTTGAATTTTAATTGGTATTATCACGTTGTTGCTATTTATCTTTTAGTGAGCAGCATAAAATATATGTTTGTTTTTTAGGTGTGACGTTTTCTCGTATTCTAGCATATTTTAGTTTATTCCATTAAAAAAGCAGCGCTGGGAACGCTGCTAGAATAGTTTATTATTAACCCCTTAATTATAAACCTTGTTGTATAACTATAACCAAATAAACTACAACACTACAAATATATAGGTGAATAAGTCTGATTAGGTTATGTTAACGTTACCTGTTTTTTATGTTAGTGTTAAGGTGTTATTTAAAAGGTAAATGTCCTCGTCATGTTTAGCTTATTGAAAAAAATATTAATAATGTTATTTAACTTCTTTTAAAGCATTGTTTATTAAGGTCGTTAAATGTGATTTATGTGCTCTTGTAATAATATTCCCATTACTGTTAGCTGTCATTTTTTTTACAATTTTGATATTGTACAAAACCATAGAACGAGAAATGTTTCCATAACGGCCTTTAGTGTTTCCAGTAAGAATTTTAATAAGCATATTCACATATTCTACTTGTAGGTTCTGACGGAAGGTATTTACATTACCGTAAATATCGGCTTTAAATACCGCATTATTTAAATCGGTCATATACTCACCAATACTGTATTTATTTCCGTATAATTCAGAATCTACAACACGTTGCAAGGTGTTGTAATGTAATAAGTGACGTAATACGTTTCGCTGGCTTTTTAACACGTTTCTGTGTAATTTAGGATCTTCAGGCCCTGAAAAGAAATCAAACCCTCTACGTTGTCGTGCTAAGTAGTTGTAGAGTTCCTTAGGGGTGTTGTTCGCATTTGGAGCAAAAAGATAATCGCTTAATGCTTTCATTGCTCTTTTTTGCTTTGCGTACTCTACGGCAGTATATGGTTGCTTTGCGTTAATTTGCCCTTGCATTGCGCGTTCCACATAAACCCCACCTATGAATCTTGAAATTATCCCAGATGCTTTTGCCGCTTGTTTTTGTAAAATACCATAGGCTATTACTAATTCTTGATATGATTTTCCTTCTGTTGTATATTGATCTTTCAATTTTGTTAGTAATGTTTTTACTAATTTAATACGATTAATTGAATAGGTAATTTGATCATTGGACAAGTCGCCAACCATAACTCTAGGGTCAATTGCTTTCCCTGGGCGTCGCATGTCATCCGCATCGTTACCAAAAATTAATTCAGGTTCTGTTGAGCGCTTTAAAATTGTTTCTAATTCTGAGTTGTTTCTTACATTTTTGTATCCAAACTCAATAGCCCATATGTCATATGGTCCTAAGTTAGTAGAAAAATAAGGCCCTTGTTGTGAGCGATCATTAGTAATGTTAATTGCTTCATAATCCATTACAGAACCTGCTAATGATTTTCCTTTAATGAATTTTTTATCGGCCAACTGTGCAGGGCTATACAGCTGACTCGATTTCATGTTGTGGTTTAGTCCTAACGTGTGCCCAACCTCATGCATTATTAAGTCGGTCATAGCCTCTTTTTTCATTCCTTCCATTTCTTCTGTAGAAATACCAAAGGTTGTTAAGGCGGTTTGACCAAATAAAATGTTTTCATGTACTAGGTGACCTAATGAACAATATGCAAACGTTTCATTAGGGTTTTCTTCTGATAATTCAGAGTTGTTTACATTGTGTGACTCATATAATTTGTCATATTTCACTCTGTTGGTATGGTGAACATATTCCAGCATAATATCAGCCCCCATAATTTCCCCTGTTTTTGGGTTTACAAATGATGGTCCATATCCTCCAAAACGTGGATTAGGTGACGAAGTCCAGCGGAGTACATTGTATCTAATATCTCCAGCATCCCAGGAGGCATCATCAGGTTGTATTTTTACTTGAAGAGCATTTTTGAATCCAGCTTTTTCAAATGCAATATTCCATTTTAAAACGGCTTTGGTAATCGTTTCTCTAAAAGCGACAGGTGTAGTGTTTTCAATCCACCATACAATAGGAGTTACTGGTTCAGAAATACTTTTTTCGGGGTTTTTCTTTACTAAGTTCCAACGGTGAATCATGTCACGATAAGGGGTAGCGCTAGCGGAAGTCATATCCGTTACTTGAGTCGCAAAATAACCAATTCTTGGGTCGTCCATTCGTGCCTCAAAATTATTGTCAGGCATTGCAATCAAACTATGACGTACTTTTATGCTTACGTTTCTCCCGTCAGTAACAGCATTTGAGACACCATTTAGTAATGAAGATTTTGAATATACATACTCAATTACTAAATCTGTATTTAATGGATAGTTGCGAATGTGATTTATTTTCGTTTTATCGGCATCTAACTTCCCTAAAGTAAAAGAGTTTATTGATTTTCCTGGTCTTTTAGAAGGCTTTATTTGGGAAAGGGTTTCTTTTAAAAATAAATCATTCACCTTAATTAAATACATTCCTTTTTTGTCATCACTAGCTTCAATTTTGAGGCTTGCCATAATCCCTTCGCTAATGTTTGCATTTGCTGATTTAGAAATGGGGTTGTTTGGATTGAAATAATAAGCGTTGTTTTTGGTGACAAACTCGATTCGGTCAAAATATTTATTCAATTCAAATATTTTTGAGCCACGATAAGAGCCTCTGAAAGCTTTTACATCAGAAACACCATCTGTTATTTGACTAAAGTAGATGTATTCTTTTTTTAACTGATCTTTAGAAACTAACATTTTAATTGACCCGTTAATAGTATCTTGATAAATAGTAAAAAGGCCTTCTATCTTTTTGCTCGTTTTAACTAAATCCGCAATGTTTTTTTTCTTGTCTACTTTCTTTTTAGCCGCGACTTGTTCTGTTTTGTCCTTTTTGTTTTTTCTTTTCTTTTTCTGAAAAGAAAAAGAACTTGTAGTTCCTAAAACAAGAAACACGATTAGTATTCGGTGTAGGTTTTTCATTTAGTAGAAGTTGTTATTGTTGATCATCTTTAAAAAAAATCAACATTTGATTGAAAGAGATATTTTTTATGGTAACATAGATAATAAAGAATGATAGCTTTTATAAACATATATTTATAATTGAAGGGGTGTTTTAGGTTAACGGCACAAATTAACGACAAACAGTGTCTTTAGAAAAGTATATCGTTGTTTTTATGAAAAAAAATAAAGAGAACTAAAGTATGACGACCTATTATTATTATTACGCTTAAAACGTAATAGCTATGATTATATATGTCAATGATGAAGGTGTAGATTATAGAAAACAAAAAGCCCATCATTTCTGATGTTTAGTTTAGTATTGTATCTCTTTAAGGACTTGAACCTTCCCTGATAGTTATCGGGGTTCTGATTCAATTTGTCAATAATATATTTTTTAATATTTAAGTACAGAAAACAAAAAAGTCTAACATTGCTGTTAGACTTAATTTTGCTCCTCTTCAAGGACTCGAACCTTGGACCCTCTGATTAACAGTCAGATGCTCTAACCAACTGAGCTAAAGAGGAATGTTCATATTGAACTATGTAAATTGTAACAATTATCGGCTGTTACCTTGCCTTTGCTTAGTAGCTCCTCTTCAAGGACTCGAACCTTGGACCCTCTGATTAACAGTCAGATGCTCTAACCAACTGAGCTAAAGAGGAGTGTTTTGCTATCTGTAAGCGGGTGCAAATATATGCTTAATTTCTATTTACTGCAACACAAAAAACGTTTTTTTTTCTACTTTATAAAATGTCTGTAAATGTCATTTCCAAAAGCATACACGAATAATGTCATCATGATCACGAAACCAGCCATTTGCGCATATTCTAGAAATTTATCTCCTGGTTTTCTTCCTGTAATCATTTCGTATAAAACAAATACTGCATGACCTCCATCTAAAGCAGGAATTGGTAATAAGTTCAAAACACCTAACATAATTGATAAAAAAGCAGTGATATTCCAAAAGAAATGCCAGTCCCAAGTAGTAGGAAATATTTTAGCAATAGATACAAAACTACCTACCCCTTTATAAGCACCAGTTTTAGGGTTGCCAATAGCTTTTAGGTTTTTTAACATCATTTTGAACTTCCCGACAAACATAGTTCCACCAGCTGCAAAAGACTCTCCAAAAGAATAGCTTTTTACAGAAAATTTATAGTAGCCTAGTTTCTCTAAATCATCAGACGAAAGTGAGGTTGGATCTATACCCAATGTACCTTTATCACTAATATGAGCTTCGACTTCACGCTGCTCTTTCTTATTGTTCATTAATGTTAATGTAACCTTTTCGGATGTCTTAGCTTTAAAAATAGATCTATGACCAGCATAGTTTATTTTTTGCCCATTGACTGCAAGAATTATGTCATTCTTTTTTAAACCAATAGATTTGTTATGAGAAGAGTCAGGTATTTTTCCTATAACTAATGGTCTTGGAATATCAATAATTCCCTTTATATCAGAGTCTACTAGCTTACCTAAAAAATCTTCTGGTATTTGAAGTGTTTTTAATTCATCATTCCTATTGACTACTATTTCGCTTCCAAAAAGTAAGTTAGCACGTACATCACTGAATCTTACAGGAGTCTCACCATCAATAGAAACAATTCTATCTCCTGATTTTAAACCAATTTGTTGTTCAATAAAATCCGGTACAACAATGCCGTCTTTCACCTCGTCATTTGCTAAAAATTTATCACCCCAAGTGAATGCTACAGCTACAAATATTAAGTACGCTAATACAAAGTTTACGGTAACACCTCCTAACATGATTACCAAACGTTGCCAAGCCGGTTTTGAGCGAAACTCCCATTCTTTAGGAGGTAGCTTCATTTGCTCTTTGTCCATACTTTCGTCAATCATTCCAGATATTTTTACATATCCTCCTAAAGGCAACCAGCCAATACCATATTCGGTTCCCTTGTAATTGAAACTCACTAATTTTTTCCCCCAAGCATCAAAAAACAAATAGAATTTCTCTACGCGAGTTTTAAATAATTTTGCAGGATAATAGTGTCCCCATTCATGTAAGATGATTAAAAGAGAAAGACTCAATAGAAATTGAGATACCATTATTAATATTTCAGTAAACGTCATGTGATAGAATTAAATTTTACCCGCTAAAATAGGCTTTTTGGGTGAAACTAATACCAGTTGTTGTTTGAAATTACTGTAAAGAAAATGAGAAATTCTCTCTTTATATCACTAGCGCCCGAAAGTTTCAAGAAAAACTTAATTCATTGTCAGATTGAGCTTGTCGAAATCCATAACACATTGGTTTTCATAAGATTTCGATACTTCGTCTATGCTCAGTACAGGCTCTACTCAGTTTGACAACTATTTTTAGTATCAAAAAGATTAAGATTTTCTTTTTAAATACCTACAAAGCACTGTTAAATAACGAGTTTACTTTAACACGTATCAATAAATTAACAAACTTTCGGATAGCAGTGTCTTTATATAAATAAGAAAACTAAAGCATAGCTTTTGCTACGGTTTATTTTTATTCTGAAATAGAAAGAAGAAAGGGGTGTTTTATTCTGGTAATTTCAAATTAGAAATGGTGTTGAATGACTATTATGAAGAGCTTGTGCTTTAAGAATACATCCATGAGATTCTTAAATAGATTTAATAAAAAACAAAGTACAACCAAATGCTTTTTTATCTTTGTAGCATCAAATAATAAATCATGCTTGAGTTTTTCAAAGTCTATAAAAAGTTTGCTATTTTCTTTTTATTTTTATCAGCAATTATTTTATCGCTATTTTACTATGCTTTAAAACCCGTTAAAGTATTGCCTTATTTTGCTCCAGGAAAAAATATAAATCCTGAGTTGGTGGATAGCACTGTTGTTCATATTAAAAAGAAACATTACATAGCCGATTTTTCTTTAACAAATCAAAACGGGAAAACAATTACGCAAGATGATTATAAGAATAAAATTTATGTAGCTGATTTTTTCTTTACTACCTGCGGTACAATTTGTCCTGCAATGACAAGTAATATGAAAAAAGTACAGGATGCTATTTTATTAGATGATGATATTAAATTACTTTCTCACACTGTAATGCCTGAAATTGACACCGTTGCTCAATTAAAACGCTATGCAGTTGAAAAAGGGGTGTTAAGTAATAAATGGAATTTGGTAACGGGAAGTAAAAAAGAACTTTATAATTTAGCACGAAAATCCTATTTAGTCGCAAAATACGATCCTAAGCAAGAGGATGGTTATGGTTTTATACATACCGAGAACTTTGTATTAATTGATCAAAAAAAACGTATTCGAGGGTTGTATGACGGTACTGATAATGAGGACATTGACAGGTTGCTTGAAGATATAAAAACGCTTAAGGGGATATTTAAAAAAGACGCTAAATAAATTATTGTGAAATGGTTAGCTCTAAACAATAATTACTCAGCTCTGTTTTTGATATCCCATCTGGATAAGGAAGCACGTTTATCGCAGTAGTTTTTGTTAGTTTAGACGATAATAGTTGCAATACACTTTCTTGTATTGAAGTTGGATAAATTGTCAATTCTTCTTGTCGTTCTAATTCTCCGTTTTTATAAATATTTACCAATGCAATTGCCTCTCCAGCTCGTATGCATTGCACATTTTTTGGGCAACGAGAGTCAGACAGCACTTCGACTAATTTAATCGAAAAATTCGAATCAATTTGCACCGTGTTTGCTACATCAATTGTTACAATTGAAGGAACAGGTATTGAGTCTTTCTTTTGTTGTGCGTTAGCGCATAACAACGAACACAGGAAAATTGTAATACATAGTGTATTTTTCATAGTATACTAATATAGCAAATTATTTACTTTTAGCATTCAAAGAAATCATAAAACAAAAAAAGACCAAAACATATGTTTTGGTCTTTTTTTGTTTTTATATTGGTTTAATCGTTCAATTTCAATACCGCCATAAATGCTTCTTGAGGAATTTCTACATTACCTACTTGTCGCATACGTTTCTTTCCTTTTTTCTGTTTCTCTAATAACTTACGTTTACGCGATATATCACCACCATAACATTTAGCAGTAACATCCTTACGTAATGCTTTGGTTGTTTCTCTAGCAATTATTTTTGCTCCAATTGCTGCTTGGATTGGAATGTCAAATTGCTGACGAGGAATTAACTCTTTTAGTTTCTCACACATTTTTTTACCAATATTGTGAGCACTATCAAAATGTATCAAAGCTGATAAAGCATCTACTCCTTGAGCATTTAATAAAATATCAACCCGTACTAATTTCGATTGACGCATCCCAATTGGCGTATAATCAAAAGAAGCATATCCTTTCGATACAGTTTTTAATCTGTCATAAAAATCAAATACAATTTCTGCCAAAGGCATATCAAAAGTTAACTCAACACGCTCCGTAGTTAAATACGTTTGATTGGTAATGATACCACGTTTTTCAATACACAAGCTCATTACATTACCAACAAAGTCTGATTTTGTAATAATAGTTGCTTTAATATATGGTTCCTCAACACGGTCCAACCCTGAAGGATCAGGTAAATCAGTTGGGTTATTAACTATAATTGGAGTGTCAATATGTTTTTTAGTAAACGCGTGGTAGGATACATTGGGAACTGTAGTAATAACAGTCATGTTAAACTCACGCTCCAGACGTTCCTGGATAATTTCCATGTGCAGCATCCCTAAAAAACCACAACGAAAACCAAAGCCTAAAGCTGCAGAACTTTCAGGAGTAAACACTAACGAAGCATCGTTTAGTTGTAGTTTTTCCATGGAGTTACGCAACTCTTCATACTCTTCAGTGTCAACAGGGTAAATACCTGCAAAGACCATTGGTTTTACATCTTCAAAACCTTGAATTACTTCAGTAGTTGGATTTTTAGCATCCGTAATCGTATCACCTACTTTTACTTCTTTAGCTTCTTTTATCCCTGTAATTAAGTATCCAACATCACCAGCTTTAATTTCATTCTTCGGATGCTGCGTTAATTTTAAAGTTCCTATTTCATCAGCAAAATAGGTGTTATCAGTAGCTAAGAATTTAATTTCTTGTTTCTTTTTTATCGTTCCGTTTAGTACTCTAAAGTACGTTTCTACACCTCTAAACTGATTGTAAACAGAATCAAATATTAATGCTTGTAACGGCGCATCTGGGTCTCCTTTTGGGGCTGGAACACGTTTAATTATTGCATCAAGGATATTATCTACTCCAAATCCAGTTTTTCCACTGGCATGAATTACTTCTTCCGGATCACAGCCTAATAAATCAACAATATCATCCGTTACTTCTTCCGGATTTGCACTTGGTAAATCAACTTTATTCAAAACCGGAATAATTTCTAAATCATTCTCTAGTGCTAAATATAAATTAGAAATTGTTTGCGCCTGAATACTTTGTGCGGCATCAACAATCAATAAAGCACCTTCACAGGCAGCTATTGAACGCGATACTTCATAAGAAAAATCAACGTGACCAGGCGTGTCAATTAAATTCAACACATACTCCTGTCCTTCATGCGTATATTCCATTTGAATGGCGTGCGACTTGATTGTAATACCACGTTCACGTTCCAAATCCATACTATCCAATAACTGACTTTGTTTTTCACGTTCAGTTACTGCCCCAGTAAAATCCAACAATCTATCGGCCAATGTACTTTTACCGTGATCAATATGTGCAATAATGCAAAAATTTCTAATATGCTTCATTTCCTTATCTTCTTTTTGGCATGCCCCTATCGGGTCGGGCTATTCGCTGTATCTTTTGTTATTTGTACTCAACTACGTTCGAACAAACAACAAAAGGATGCCGCTGCTATCCCTCATGCTACTAACTGCAAATATAATGCAATTAGTTTGCAATAAATACCTTATTTTTGTTATTCGAATTATTTACACCATGAAATTTCAAATAAACGATACTGTATCTGTATTAGACGATGCCATTGATGGTGTTGTAATTGCTGTAAACTCCCCTGAAGTAACAATTGAAACTCAAGATGGATTTCCGTTAAAATTACATGAGTCAAAGTTAGTAAAAACAGGAACCGAAACCTTTACCTTTAGTGGTATTTCAGCTGCTAAAGCTGGAAAAGTAGAGAAAAAGAAAAGTCATATAAAAGGAAAATCGCATACCGATGAGTTTGTATTGGTGGTTGATTTACATATCGAAAAGCTTATAAAATCTAATAAAGGAATGAGTAATTATGATATCCTCACCCTACAATTAGAAACTGCAAAACACAAGTTGGATTTTAGTATTCAAAAACGTTTTCCGAAAGTGGTACTAGTGCATGGTGTTGGTGATGGCGTATTAAAAGCAGATATTTATAGTATGTTACGCCGTTATGATAATATTCAATTTTATGAAGCCGATTATCGCGAATATGGTTTGGGAGCTACAGAAATACGTATTTTACAGCAATAGCCTATAATTAATTGATGATTGTCTGATAGACTTTGGTGTAGTTTAAACTTAGCGAAGAGCGAAAAGAAGTTAACGATTAGTCAAAAGCAATTAGTTTTAACTTCACTTTGACAAGCTCAGTGTGACAACATAACTTTTTTCATAAAAAAAAACATCAGGCTGAGCTTGTCGAAGTCTTTTAAGCAACCCCGTGTCATGTCGGCTTTTTTTGAGAAATCTCAACCGAGTGAGTAACGTGAAATAATAATCCCCAAGCTGTATGCGATTTCTCCTTCGTCGAAATTATATGTTTGACTTATTGGTAATGAGCGAGCTATGGTTGAAATGTCATTGTTAAATCAATTGCTTTGAAAGAGCATTGTGACAAGTAAAAGGTATTATGAACTTAATTATTCAACCGAGTTATGCACAAGTACTTTTTTCTAATAAAGACTTAATTAGCTATATATTAAACCTAACGAATTAAATAGTATTTTTGCACCTTAAAATTTTCAATACGTGGTTAAAATAGGCGACATAGAATTACCAGACTTTCCATTATTACTTGCACCAATGGAAGACGTAAGTGATCCTCCATTCCGTGCATTATGTAAAGAAGAGGGAGCTGATGTGGTATATACCGAATTTATTTCTTCAGAAGGGTTAATACGTGATGCAGCTAAAAGCACCATGAAATTAGATATTTACGAAAAAGAACGTCCGGTTGGAATACAGATTTTTGGAGCCGTTTTAGAGTCTATGCTACGCTCAGTAGAAATTGTAGAAGCTAGTGGACCAGATATTATTGATATCAACTTTGGATGTCCTGTAAAAAAAGTAGTTTCCAAAGGAGCTGGAGCAGGAATTTTAAAAGACATTGACTTAATGGTTTCTTTAACAGAAGCGATGGTAAAACATACCAAACTTCCAGTAACTGTTAAAACACGTTTGGGTTGGGATGAAGATTCAATAAAAATTGTAGAGGTTGCCGAACGCTTGCAAGATGTTGGTTGTGCAGCAATTTCTATTCATGGTCGTACCAGAGCACAATTGTATAAAGGAGAAGCAAATTGGGCTCCAATTGCCGAAGTTAAAAATAACCAACGCATGCATATTCCTGTTTTCGGAAATGGCGATGTTACTACACCTGAAGATGCTATGCGAATGCGTGATGAATATGGATTAGATGGCTGCATGATTGGTAGAGCTGCGATTGGAAATCCGTGGTTTTTTAATCAAGTAAAACATTTCTTTAGTACTGGAGAACACATGAAACTACCTACCATGGAACAGCGTGTGAGTGCTGCTAGACGTCATTTACAAATGAGTTTGGACTGGAAAGGTGAAAAATTAGGAGTTTTTGAAACCAGGCGTCATTATACCAACTATTTTAAAGGAATTAGAGATTTTAAAGACTATAGAATTAAAATGGTAACTACTGACGATTCTGCTGGTGTTTTTGATATTCTAGATAAAGTTGCTTTAAAATTTAAAGATTATCAATTCGATTAACTTCTCGATATGTTTTATACCGAGTTGATTGTCGGAGTATTGAAGTGTTTGTTTGGATAAGGGGTTCAATTTTTCGTGTCATTTCTGTCCACGAATTAGTTAGCTTGCACAGAAATGACATACTATTACCTCATCATTTTTCGCTAAAATTTCTTTTCACTCTTTACTAAAACATCATGTCACACTGAGCTTGTCGAAGTGCTTATATTTTCGTTTTCATTAGGACTTAGATAGGCTCAGCCTGACATTCTACTTTTATCTATAAGAACAACTATAAAAATTAAACGGAGACTACTTTTTCGTTTTTACATTTTAAATTTAACACTTTTGTTACACTGAGCTTGTCGAAGAGTTTGTTAACTATTGCTTTAATCATGACGCTCACTCGGTTGTGATTTCTCCTATCGTCGAAATGACTCGGTAATAACAAACTAGTGCCTCTTCGTTAAAACACTAATTCACTAAAACGATAGTTCCCTAATTCAAACTCTTACATCACTCATTCATGGTTTTATAAGGTTTTTATTAATAGTAGCTTTATCAGAAGTAAACAAAGGGATTATCTAAAAGTATACATTACGTATCTAAAACGATTAGTAGAAACAACAATTAGCCTTGATACATTTTAGATAATCTCTTCTAAAACATGTCAAGTTGTATGTTAAAAAAACTGATGTATTTAGTCCATTAAGTACTGAGTAAATTAACTTGAAGAAAGCATCTTCTTGTTAATACGATGAGAGGCTACAATTGAGGCTATCAATCCAAGAATGAAAATAGTAGCCAATACTATTAATATATTCATTAGGTTTAGTTCTACCGGATAGGCGATATCAGTTCCAGGTATTTTTATATATTCAAAAATTACTTGTGAGCCGATTAATAGAACACCAATTAAAACACCAACACCTCCTCCTATAAAAGTTAACAGCGCTCCTTGAAGAAAAAATATTTGTTTAATATCACTATTTGATGTTCCAAGATTAGAGAGGATTAGTAAATCTTTTTTCTTCTCAATAATCATCATTGTAATTGACCCAATAACATTAAATAAAGCAATAATTAAAATCAATGTAAATATTAAATAAACAGCGATATTTTCGGTGTTTAACATTTTATGAATTGCATCATTTAGTTCTGACTTATTCTTAATGATGATTTTATAATCAAAAATAGTATTTAGTGTTTCTCTAAGTTTATCTTCATCAACTTCAGCAATTGTTTTTAGTTCTAAACTAGTTATTGTGTTTGCGTCATAACCCAACAATTCTTGTGCTGTTTGTAATGAAGCGAACAAGTATTGTTTGTTGTAAATGTCATTCACGTTAAAATGACCTACATTATATGCTAAAACTTTACTTAAGGAATGCTCGTTTATTTGCCCTTTACCGGGTTTGGGAACAATCAATTTTAAATTGCTCGTATAGTCAAAAATACCGAGTCCTAATTTAAAAGCTAGTTCTTCACCTACTACTGTTTGCTTGGTATTTGGAGCAAACCATTTTCCAAATGATATTGTTGAATCAATAGCGACAGTTTGTTGGTACTGTTCGTCCACTCCTTTTATAGTGGCAATTTCTGTTTTTCCTTTAAATTCTAAAAAAACCTTTTCTTCAATAACTTTACTGTAGCTAACAATATCGGCGTACTCTTCTAATTTTAATAGTGTATCAGGGTTAACGACCATTTTTTTACCTGATGCCGCACTAACTTTAAAGTCAGGGTCTACTACACTAGAATACGACAAGGTAAAGGTTTTTAATCCAGAAAATCCTGATAGGATTACTAATAGAAGCATGGATCCAAAAATGACTCCCAAGGAGGCTATTCTTGAAATAATATTTATAGCATTATTAGTGCTTTTGGTAAAAAGATATCGTTTTGCTATGTAGAGGGAAAACTTCAACTAAATTATATAATGTCTCTATCGTCTAATAAATCAGTGTCTTTAATTGGGTTTTCTTCTCCCTTTAAAGATTTTTCAATGGTATCAATATAATCTAATGAATCATCTAAATAGAAAAATAACTCAGGCATTTTTCTTAATTGATGCTTGGTACGCTGTGCTATTTCATGTTTTATAGCAGCTTTGTTAATTTTTATACCTTTAAGCAACTCTTTTGATTTCTCAATTGGGAATATACTTAAGTATACTTTTGCAAGGGATAAATCAGTAGGAACAGTTACTTTAGATACTGAAATTAGCACGCCATTTAATCCTCCATCTCTTACTGCTCCTTGAAGTACATCTACCAAATCAAGTTGCAAAACTCCCGCTATTTTCTTTTGTCTATTACTTTCCATAACGCAAAAGTAATACAATAGCATTGAATATTTGAATTTAGAAGAACAAAACGCCTATTACATAAGTCTATTTCCTTAGCAACCTATATATTAAACCGTATATTATGTACTTTTACGGGTATTATATTATAAACTAGTAACACTTACAGATGAATAAGATTGAGCATATAGGCATCGCTGTTAAAAATTTAGAAGAATCAAACACTTTATTCGCTAAGTTATTTGGGAAACCGCATTATAAAATAGAATCGGTAGCAAGTGAAGGCGTAAATACGTCGTTCTTTCAAGTTGGAGAAAACAAAATAGAATTATTAGAAGCAACCAGTGAAGACAGTCCCATTGCTAAATTCTTAAGCAAAAAAGGAGAAGGAGTACATCATATAGCGTTTGCTGTAACAGATATTGAGGCAGAAATAAAAAGATTAACGGCTGAAGGGTTTGTAGTTTTAAACGAAAAACCTAAAAAAGGAGCTGACAATAAGCTGGTTGCATTTTTACACCCAAAGTCAACCAATGGTACCTTAATAGAACTTTGTCAAGAAATTAAAGATAACTAACAAAATTATTTGGTGTATCTGTAAATAAGTAGTAATATTGCAGTCGATTTCGGTCCCATAGCTCAGTTGGTTAGAGCATCTGACTCATAATCAGAGGGTCCTTGGTTCGAGCCCAAGTGGGACCACCTTTATTGTAAAACTCTCTTGTTCATTCAAGAGAGTTTTTTTTATGCCTACTATTTTGGCAAGAAGTAATACTGAGTTTGTTGAAGTCTACCCTGTCTTTAAAGCTGTGATATCAATGATATTGAAGCATTTTTTTCACAAAATAGAGTTCATTTGTTATATTGAATCTCTGATTTACCTATTCCAATTCATTTGTCCTTTGGCTTATTATTTCCGAAACAGAATGCGAAACCCTAGAAAACTTAATATAATACCATCGTAATCCAAAAACGGGTATTTCTACGTGTATTTTTTTGTTTCAATCAGTATATATTGCGAACTTTAAATAAAGTAAACACTTATAGTTTCTGTAATCCTTCGTTGTTGGGTGTAAATCAGTATAAATAGTCAATAACCCTTAGTTAATCATAAATCGTTGCGGGAGTTCATAGAAAAAACTATGGCTCCTTCGTTGAATAAGGAAACAATTCTTGATCAGAAAAAAATAACAAAGAGAAGATAGCGTATAGTTAGCTTTTGGAATAAAGAACATCTCTAATTACATAACAAGCATTCGAAAGTTTCAAGAAAAACTTAATTTATTGTCAGATTGAGCTTGTCGAAATCCATAATACATTGATTTTCATAAGACTTCGATACTTCGGCTAAGCTCAGCTCAGTTTGATAACTATTTTTAGTATAAGAAAGATTAAGAATTTATTTTTTAAGACTAGCAAAACACGATTAAATAACGAGTTTATTTTAACATATATCAACAAATTAATGAACTTTTGGATAGCAGTTTTATTACATATTATATTAGGTTTGATATAAAAGGATATAATTCGCTATGTAGTGGTTAAAACAATCCTTCCTCACTACTCAATGCTAATACTTTTAAAACGGAAGCCCCAAATTCCATAGAGCGTTTTCCGTTCCAACCTTGTTTTAAATTAGGATTAGTATCACTGTCCTTAAAAGGCATTTCCAAAGTGTACGCCATGTTTCCAAAACGTTCACCAATTTGTTTAGAACACACCTTTAAGTTCGCTTTTCCGGGCAAGCTATTTTCATATTTATGTTCGTCTTGAAATTCATTTGTTACCTTCATCCAATGTTGTTTAAAAACAGCTTCTTTAGCTGTGGTATTCGCTCTTAAACTTGGTATCCCCATTAGGCTGGTTACAAAATTATAAGGTATTGCTTCATCACCATGTACATCCATTAAAAAATCAACGCCAATAGTATCCATTTTTTTTATGCAATAATATACTTCAGGACTTTGTGAAATACTAGGGTTTTCCCATTCTCTATTATAGTTTACACCTAAACTATTTACACGTAAATTACCTGCGATACTTCCGTCAATATTCATGTTCGGGATAATGTAAAAGCAATGGTTTTCCAATAAGGTTTTACTAACCTCATTGTTCTCGTCTAGTAAGTTTTCCACCAAACCTTGTATAAACCATTCCGCCATCGTTTCTCCAGGATGTTGACGTGCAGTAAACCAAACTGTTTTTTTGTTTGGATTAGGTTCTCCAATAACTAATAGTTCAACTGGTTTTCCTTTAGGAGATTTGCATAAAGTTTCAACAATACACAAGGGGTTTTTTGAAGCTTTTTCAACTAATGTTGTATGTTGTTGGTAGGAAAACGGTTCAAAGTAGGCAACATATAATTCTTGTTGGTCTGTAGGAATCTCAAAAGTCAATTCACCGTTTTCATAGCTGGTGTCAATACGAAACCAATTTATATTGTCGTAGGATACATTTACACGGTAATTTTCCCAACCATCAGGAAAAGCACTAGCGCCAGCATTTGTAATACGTAGGTTTTGTGTGCTTCCTAGTTCAATGCCAGTAATTTTAAAATAAAACCATTGCAAAAAATCAGAATTGGTGTCTTTTCGGATGTGTAATACTACGTTTGCTGGTTTTATGGATATTACTTCAATATTTCCGGCGTCAAAATTACTGTGTATTTGCATAGTTTGTTTTTTGTAAAATTAGTTAATTATATCTTTCCGGATATAGAATTTCATATAGTATTGAGAAGTAATTTTAAAGGAATAATCAAGACTATTAGTTTTTTTTTTCAGTTGTCAGACTGAGCTAGTTTTGTGGGGAACGCAGTAGAAGTATTGAATTATACCTGTCACACTGAGCTAATCGTAGTGTAATTGAAACTAGTACCTGTTCACTCTTCACGGCTCACCATTTCACTTTTGCCTAATTTATTTTCATCAAAATATAATTACTTCTGCTAGTAAACAATATTGAAATTAATTAATTTGCATTGATTACAAAGAAAGATAGTATATGAATATTCAAAAAATTTCAGGAAATATAGTAGATGTAGTTGCAAAGCGAATTTTTAGCGGGACACTACATGTGAAAAACGGAAAAATCGCTAAAATTGTAGCGGAGTCGGTTTCTGAAAATCAATATATCATTCCTGGTTTTGTGGATGCGCATGTGCATGTAGAAAGTTCCATGTTAATTCCTTCAGAATTTGCACGATTGGCAGTTTGCCATGGATCGGTAGCTACAATTTCTGACCCGCATGAAATAGGAAATGTATTAGGAGTGAAAGGAGTAAAATACATGATTGCTAACGGAAAAAAAACGCCTTTTAAATTTCATTTTGGAGCTCCTTCTTGTGTTCCAGCTACTGTATTTGAAACTGCAGGAGCTGAAATTACTGTAGCTGATGTAGCTGAATTATTGGCTTTGCCAGAAATTCATTACTTAACAGAAATGATGAATTTCCCAGGAGTATTGTTTGACGACCCTATTGTATTAGCAAAAATACAAGCAGCAAAAGATGCAGGAAAACCAATTGATGGTCATGCACCTGGATTGATGGGTACTGAGGTTGAAAAATACATCAATGCCGGAATTACTACTGATCATGAATGTTTTACTAAGGAAGAGGCTTTAGAGAAATTAAAATATGGAATGAAAATTCTGATAAGAGAAGGGAGTGCAGCTAAAAATTTTGACGAACTCATTTCGCTGTTGGATGAATACCCTAACGAAATTATGTTTTGTTCTGATGATAAACACCCGAATGATTTGGTTGATGGGCATATAAATATACTTGCGAAAAGAGCCGTTGCCAAAGGTTGTGATGTAATGAATGTATTGCGAGCAACGTCGTACAATATTATAAAACATTACAAAATGAATGTTGGTTTGTTGCAAGAAAATGACCCCGCAGATTTTTGTGTAGTTACTGATTTAAAAGATTTTGTTGTAACGAAAACAGTAATTGATGGGAATTTGGTTGCTGAAAATAACAAGACTATGATTCCTTCAGTTAAAGAGGTCTTGGTAAATAATTTTAATTGTTTGCCAATTACAGTGGACCAACTAAGGGTGTCATCAACTAAGGGAAACATAAAGGTTATAGAAGTTGAGGACGGGCAATTGGTAACCAAAAAAGGAGTAGCTAAATTAACTGCTGTAAACGGTTTTTTGGAAAGTGACCCCACTCAAGATGTATTAAAAATAGTGGTTGTTAATCGATATTTTGATGCGCCTCCAGCGGTTGCTTTTGTGAAAAACTTTGGACTCCAACAAGGGGCTTTGGCTTCCTGTGTAGCTCATGATAGCCATAATATTATTGCGGTAGGAGTAAACGATGAAGATATTGTAAAAGCCATAAACTTAGTGGTTGAACACAGAGGAGGGGTTTCTTTAGCTAACGGAACTGAAAAACTTGTATTGCCATTACCGGTTGCCGGAATTATGTCGGAAAAAGATGGCTATGAAGTGGCAAATGCTTATCAGAAATTAGATGTCCGTTCCAAAGAGTTAGGAATAAAACTTCAAGCTCCTTACATGACAATGTCGTTCTGTGCATTATTAGTAATCCCTGAGCTTAAGCTAAGTGATAAAGGTTTGTTTGATGGAAACAAGTTTGAGTTTACGGAATTGGATGACAAGTAAAATAAGCAACTGAATATTACGGTGAATCTTAAGTGTTTATTTTTGTTATTCAGTAATTGGGTTAGGTGTTTTTTGGGTTAACCTGTTGAAATAGAGCTCTATGGTTCGTGATTTATTTTGTTTTTCATTATAAAAAGGGGTAACATTATTGAATAAAAGGGAACATAATAGTGTAATCCAATAGTGAAACATAAAGTAAATCTACTGTGTGGATCCCTAAAAAGAAACATTTATTGGAAGGATACTTTTAAATAATTACGAACGCGAATTTCCTTTTTTGCCCCATTACAAATTATTTTTTTTGCTTCGACCTATTATACCAATTAAAATTCAACATGCACAATTAAATAGTTTCTTTTAAATTTATTTTTCGCTTAAAAAAATAACCGTAACAAAGGCTATGCTTATGTTTTTAAACTCAACTAAATCTAAAATAATTCAATTTACTTATGAGCACCTTGAAATTTAATTGGTATTATTGTGTATTATACAGTATTTATAAATACAACGTTTTTGAATAGTGTATAATTTAAAAAACCATTCTCAATTGTAACTTGTTTCAAATGAGAATGGTTTTTTTTTGCATGTGTTTTAATACACGAAGTGTAGCCATAACTATTTCTAATTAGAAATAGTATCATACCTAAAACAACTAGTAATATGATCGTTTACCATACCTGTAGCTTGCATGTGTGCGTAAATAATGGTAGAACCTACAAACTTAAAACCACGTTTTTTTAAGTCTTTAGAAATAGTATCCGATAGTTCTGTTGTAGCAGGAACTTCTGCTAAACTTTTGAAGGTGTTTGTAATAGGTTTTCCATTTGTAAAACCCCAAATGTATTTAGAAAAACTACCAAATTCGTTCTGTATTTCTATAAATAACTGCGCATTGGAAATAGCTGATCTTATTTTTAATTTGTTGCGAATAATTCCTGAATTTTGCATTAATTCCTCAAACTTATCCTCATTATAAGCAGCTATTTTTTTATAATCGAAAAAATCAAAAGCAAGTCTGAAATTTTCACGTTTTTTTAAAATTGTAATCCAACTTAATCCTGCTTGAAAAGTTTCTAAAATCAAGAATTCAAATAATTGCCGATCGTCATATACTGGAACTCCCCATTCAAAATCATGGTACTGTTCATAAATTTCATTTCCTTCACACCAACCACATCTTATTTTCCCCATGAGTATTTTAATTTTATTCAACTGATAAAAATCAGTATTTATATTTGAAAGACTATGTATATTTGAGATAAAGATACGAAAGTAAGGACTGAATATTTTTTGCGTCGAATAATAAGTATAAAAAAGTTAAGCATATGATGACATATTCAAAATACAGAGCGTTAGTAGAAACATTAGTGGCGGAAGGGAAGTCTACAGGAGCTACGCAATCGGAAGCATTAGCGCAATATTCATTATTAAATAACAAACGCATGCAGCGTTTGGACAAAAAAGGAGTGATAAATGAGTTGCTTGCTGAAAAAATAAAAGCTTACAAGAAACCAGTTGAGTGGATTGTGCTTACAGAAAGTTGGTGTGGTGATGCTGCTCAAATACTCCCGTTTGTACATAAAATAGCAAGTTTAAATGACAATATCGATTTAAAAATTGCACTTCGAGATGATAATTTAGATTTGATGGACCAGCATTTAACCAATAGAGGTAGAGCAATTCCGAAATTGATAATGGTTGATAAAGAAACTAAAAAAGTGTTAAATACTTTCGGTCCACGACCTAGTGAGGCAACTAAAATGGTGGAAGAATATAAAAATAACTACGGTGTATTAACTCCAGAATTTAAAAAGGACTTGCAAGTTTGGTATACTAAAGATAAAGGTGAAAATGCAGTGAATGATTTAGTGAGCTTGCTAGATTAGATTATGTAAATATTACTACTGTGACAATAAAACTGTTATTCCTGTGCAGACGGGAATCTGATAGCTTTAAGCAAGAATAAAGAGTGTTGTTGTAGAAAACATACTGTCATTCCAGTGCTGACGGCAATCTCACAATAGTAAGCCGTAATAAAATTCTCGAAATGAAGATTGAATATATTTTGAATAGATTCCCACCTGCGTGGAAACGTCAATTGAATAAAACTGTCATTCTCACGCAGACGAGAGTCTGATATAAGGAAGTTATAAAAAAGAGTGATTTATTGATATTACTCCGTTACACTCCCTAAATACTGTTTTTCAAAGGCAATAGGACAAATGGCATTGTCAGTATGAAAATCGCCTATTTTAGTACGACGTAATTTTGACAAATGACCGCCAGATTGCACTGCTTTTCCAAAATCAAAAGCTAAAGAACGAATATAGGTTCCTTTACTACAAACGACTCTAAATTCTATCTTAGGCAAATCTATTTTAGTAATTTCAAATACTGAGATATTAACTTTTCGTGGCGTTATTACTACTTCTTCATTGTTTCTTGCGTATTCATACAAACGTTTTCCGTCTTTTTTTAAAGCAGAAAATACGGGTGGTATTTGCTGAATATCACCAATGAATTGTTTGGTGGTTTCATGAATCAATTCTTCCGTAATATGGTCGGTAGGAAAAGTTTCAGAAACTTGACTTTCTAAGTCATATGAGGGTGTAGTTCCTCCCAAAGTAATTTCGCCAGTATATTCTTTTACTTGCCCTTGAAACTCACTTAAGCGCTTGGTGAATTTACCAGTGCAAATAACCAATAAACCAGTAGCTAAAGGATCTAAAGTTCCGGCATGACCAACTTTAATTTTTTTAATATCAAAAGCTTTTCTGATTACCCATCTCACTTTATTTACAGCCTGAAATGAACTCCATGTTAAGGGTTTGTCAATCAATAATATTTGTCCAGATTTAAATTCTTCTGCTGTTATCATAAGTCGTATTGAGCTTGTTGAAATATAAGTGTATTCATCTAGTCTTCGACAAGTTCAGACTGATGTATTAAAAAATTAATTGTTTATTAAAGTATATGAAATGGCTAGTATACCCACAATAAAACAGTAATAAGCAAAGTAAGAAAGTTTGCTTTTCTTTACCAAAGATATCATCCATGTGCAAGCAAATAATCCTGAAATAAATGCTGCAATAAACCCAGCAGATAAAGGAATAATTTGATGTGATTCAAATGAAATATCACCTCCTAAAATATCTTTAGCAATTTTCCCGAATATTAGTGGTACAACCATTAAAAATGAAAAACGTGCTGCCTTAGTCTTATCTACTCCTAATAAAACAGAGGTAGATATTGTAGCGCCAGAACGTGAAATCCCTGGTAACATTGCTATGGCTTGTGAAATCCCAATTAGTATTGCATTTGGTATGGATACATTTTTAGTAGTATTTTTAGCTTTGTCGGCTAAAAATAATAAAGCTCCTGTAATTAATAACATAAACCCTACAAACATAATACTGCTTCCGAAAAAATGCTCGAGTTCTTTTTCAAAAAATAAGCCTATAAAAACAGAAGGGATCATTGATAGTCCAATTTTAAATGCGAATTGAGTTTCTTCATTCCATTTAAATTGTAACAAACCTTTCAGTAGGTCAACGATGTCTTTTCTGAAAATAACAACGGTACTTAGGGCTGTTGCAAAATGTAATACCACGGTAAATATGAGGCTTTCTTCACCTACGGAAGTATCGCCTAAAATAGCTTTTCCAAGTTCTAAATGCCCAGAAGAGGATACAGGTAAAAACTCTGTTAAACCTTGAATAATACCAAGGATAATTGCTTTAATAATTTCCATTAATCTTCTTTATTCTTCTTATTAAAAAGGATCGCATAAATTTGAATTCCAAACCCAATCAAAACTAATGTTGGAGCTAAACGAATACGTCGAAAATTGTATATTTCTGGGTTAAAAACATTCGGATCGTCACTACCTCCTCCTGACATTAGTAAAAAACCAATAGCAATTACTGCCAAACCTATAAGCATAAGCTTGTAATTTGCTTTTTTAAAGATGAAATCTGGTTTTTGTTTTGTGCTCATAGTAGTATAATATGTTAAATGGCCAATTATTGCCTAGTATAAATCGTCTGTTTTTAAATTTAGGAAACGTTGAGTAGCAAAAAAAGTACTCACCCATGTAATCACTATTCCTAATAACACTATCCCTAAACATAGTGATGCAAAAATAGTAGGGTTTGATAATAAGTTTAGTTCAGGCAAGTTTTTGTCTAAATAGTAAGCAACTACTACTAGTCCAACAACTGCAAGCAAAGACCCTAATATTCCTAATCGAATACTTCTCCAAATAAAAGGCCTTCTAATAAAGTGTTTTGTCGCGCCTACCATTTGCATGGTTTTAATAATAAATCGTTTAGAATATACTGCTAATCGGATAGAACTATTGATAAGCAACATAGCAATCAATGCAAAAATGGCACTAATGGCAATTAGCCAAAAACTAATGCGTTTTACATTTTTATTCATTAATGAAACTAAATCAACATCATACCTAACTTCATCAATATAGCTTTTCTGTAGCAGATCTGTTTTAATTTCTTCTAGTTTATTTAGTGTAACAAATTTACTATTTAAGTATACATCAATGGAGTTTTGAAATGGGTTATAACCAATAAAATCCATGAATTTTTCCCCGTTTTCTTCTTGAGCTATTTCAGCAGCTTCTTCTTTTGAAATAAAGCGAGTTGATTTAATGTAGTCAGAGAGTTTTAAATTTTTTTGTAATTGTGCAATTTCAATTTCTTTTACATTTTCTTTTAAGTCAATTGACAAAGCAATTTGCTCTTTAAAATGGGTTTCTACTTTATGTGCATTGATCACTAACATCCCTAATATCCCTAGTAAAAACAGTACTAAAGTAATACTGATGATTACAGAAAAGTAAGAAGAGATTAATCGTCTTTTTTGATATTTATCAAAAGATTTGCTCATAGAATAAGTGTAAGTAAAAGGTAAAAATACTAAAAGTATAAAGAACTGATAATTAAATTAACTAAACTTTTAGCTTTCGAAGATTAGGAGTAAATTTGAGAGAAACTTTTAAAGAAGAAAAAAATGAATATTGTTGTATTTGGTACTGGTGGTATTGGTGGATATTTTGGAGCTAAATTGCATCAAGTTGGTTTTAATGTATGCTTTATTGCTAGAGGAAAGCAACTAGAAGCAATCAAAAAAAGTGGTCTTCAAATTAAAAGTATCAATGGAGGTTTTACAATTCATCCTGAAGTAACGGATAGTGTAAAAACACTGGCTAGTCCTGATTTAATAATATTAGGGGTAAAATCATGGCAAATCACAACGGTAGCAGAAACAATTAAGCCTATTTTGGCTAAAAATACGATGGTGTTGCCATTACAAAATGGAGCGGATAATGCAGATAAATTACGTGCCGTTTTAAATACAGAAAATGTGCTTGCAGGATTGTGTAAAATTGTGAGTAAGGTAGAGAATTACGGAATTATAAATCATTTTGCCTTTGAACCAGAAATTATTTTTGGAGAATATACTAACGAAAAAACTGAACGCATAGCTCAATTGAAAATGGTTTTTGATAAAGCCGGATTTAAAAATAAATTATCAGAAAATATTCATTTGGATATTTGGCGAAAATTCATGTTTATTACAACAGTAAGCGGTATTGGAGCCATAACAAGGAGTTTGTTTGGTGAAATGAAGCAGAATAATGCAATTGTAGAGATGATGTCGCAAACTGCTCAGGAAATTAAGCAAATAGCAAATGCAAAAGGAGTAGAAATTTCTGATGCCGATGTAGAACGTACATTACAAATGTTTCATCAAATGCCATTTGAAACTACGGCATCCATGCAACGTGATATGATGGAAAACAGACCGAGTGAATTGGAAAATTTTAATGGATATGTAGTGAAACAAGGAATTGAGTTAGGAATAAAAACACCAATAAATTCAATTATTTACAATTGCTTGTTACCTCAAGAAAACAATGCAAGAGCTAGGTTATAAATGATTAAAATAAAAAAAAAACACCTATTAAGCCGAGTTTATCAAACTTAGTATTTCAACGTAAACTTGTCAAACTGAGAATCAAGTTTTTCAAAAAAAGCTAGCGGTAATAATGCCGTATCTAGCGTCAATGTTAGCACTTCGAGAGGCTCAGTGTGACATTTGGTTAACGTTAAGAATGTTAGAGTTGTCAGACTGAGCTTGTCGAAGTTGAGTTTATCGAAGTTGTTTATGAATAAATGACAAATAGATTTCGACAGGCTCGACCTGACAATAAATTAATTTTTAGTAAAAAATAAAAGTATGCTTCAAGATTTAAAAATATCTCGCCCTGGATTATGGTTTCCTACCCTCTGGATTTATCTAGTTCCATTTAGTTTATCCGATAACTATTGGAAGAACCCAATGTTTTGGATTGGCTTATTATTCGTGACATTTCCGCTAAACTATTTGGTATACGGATTGAATGATTATAATGATGTTGAAGCAGATGCAGTAAACATTCGAAAAGGGAATTATTTGTTTGGTGCAAAAGCATCGAAAGCAACATTAAGCCATGTGCCTAAACGTATCGCATTGGTATTACTTCCTTTTATAATTGGGTTTACTTATGTTGCTGGTTTTAAAATGTTTTTATTATTGCTATTTATGGTAGTGGTAAACATTGTGTATAATTTTAGACCATTCCGAATTAAGGAACGTCCGCCTTTTGAAATTTTTATACAAATAGGATATGTAGTTACGGCTTATTTTTCAGTGTTATTGAATGACATGCCTATGCTACCATGGCAAACGTTATTGTACTTAACGCTCTTTGCTTTTCAGGCACATATTGCTGGAGAAATTATGGATATAGAACCCGATAGAATAGCGGGGAAACGAACAACAGCAACATTAATTGGACGTAAAAACACAAAACTACTCATGTTACTATTGTTGCTTGTAGAATGCTATGTGTTGTCTGCTTGGTTTCAGGATTATATATTGGCTTGGTTTTTAGGAGTGTTTTCACTCTGGTTGGTGCTGGATATTTTTGTCTTTTTTAAAAACAAACCTTATAGTTTATCACAGATGAAATTATTTGGATATGCCATGAATATTTCTGCAATAGTATCGATGATTTGGGTGCTCTATTCGGGTAAATTATTAGATCCTATTTTTTAGAGCAGTTCCATTTTTCATTGTCTTACATTAACAGTAGCTTTGCACTCATAAAATAAATTGCTTTGGAATAAAAACCGAGGTGTGATTAATACAAGATAAAATGCAATATAACTTCAACGAAATAGAAGCCAAGTGGCAAAAATATTGGGCGGATAACCAAACGTTTAGAGCTTCAAATAATACGGATAAACCAAAGTATTATGTATTGGATATGTTTCCTTACCCTTCGGGAGCAGGATTACATGTTGGGCATCCGTTAGGCTATATTGCAAGTGATATTTATGCGCGTTACAAACGCCATCAAGGCTTTAATGTATTGCATCCGCAAGGATATGATAGTTTTGGTTTGCCTGCAGAACAGTATGCAATACAAACAGGGCAGCATCCTGCGGTAACTACAGAAACTAATGTTACTCGTTATAGAGAGCAATTAGATAAAATAGGGTTTTCTTTCGATTGGTCGCGTGAAGTACGTACATCAAATGCGGATTATTATAAGCATACCCAATGGATTTTCATTCAACTGTATAATTCGTGGTATAATAACGATTCTAAACAAGCAGAAGATATCAAAACCCTTGTTGCTAAATTTGAAGCAGAAGGAAACGCAACAGTACATGCTGTTTGTGATGAGGATATTCAATTGTTTTCAGCAGCAAATTGGAAGGGGTTTTCAGATAAAGAAAAACAACAAGTATTATTACAATACCGTTTAACATTTTTAGCAGAAACAGAAGTAAACTGGTGTCCAGGTTTAGGAACGGTTTTAGCAAATGATGAAATTGTAAATGGCGTTTCTGAACGTGGAGGACATGAAGTAGTGCGTAAGAAAATGACCCAATGGTCCATGCGTATTTCTGCTTATGCGGAACGGTTGTTAAACGGAATAGATTACAACCAAGATAGTTTAGACTGGACGGATTCTATAAAAGAAATACAACGCAATTGGATAGGGAAATCGGTTGGAGCTTCAGTGACATTTAATGTAAATGATCATGATTCAACTATTGAGGTATTCACAACGCGTCCTGATACTATTTTTGGTGTGTCGTTTATGACTTTAGCTCCTGAGCATGAATTGGTATCGCAACTAGTTACTGAAGAACAAAAAGAAGCTGTAGAAGCATATATTAAAAGTACAGCAAAGCGTAGTGAACGTGAGCGTATGGCCGATGTAAAAACCATTTCAGGAGTATTTACAGGAGCATATGCGGAACACCCATTTACCAAAGAACCAATTCCGGTTTGGATTGGTGATTATGTGTTGGCAAGTTATGGTACAGGTGCAGTTATGGCTGTTCCTTGTGGTGACCAACGTGATTATGATTTCGCAAAGAATTTTGATATTGCTATTCCTAATATTTTAGAAGGAGTGGATATTTCGGAAGCGGCAAGTGCTGATAAATCAGTAAAAATTGCGAATTCGGATTTCTTAAACGGATTAAATGCTAAAAAGGCAGGAAAACTTGCTATTTATAAATTAGAAGAATTAGGACAAGGACAAGGAAAAACACAATACCGTTTGCGTGATGCAGTTTTTTCTCGTCAACGTTATTGGGGAGAGCCTTTTCCAGTATATTATAAAGATGGAATGCCTCAAATGATTGATGCAGCTCATTTGCCAATTAAATTACCAGAAGTAGAAAAATATTTACCAACAGAAACAGGTGAGCCGCCATTAGGAAATGCAACCGATTGGGCTTGGTGTACAGAAACTAATGCTGTAGTAAGCAATGACAAGATTAATAATGAAACTATCTTCTCATTAGAATTAAATACAATGCCAGGTTGGGCAGGAAGTTCATGGTATATGTTCCGTTATATGGATTCACAAAATGAAGGTGAGTTTGCTAACAAAGAAATGCTTGACTACTGGCAAAATGTAGATTTATATATTGGAGGTTCTGAGCATGCTACAGGGCACTTATTGTATTCTCGTTTCTGGACCAAATTTTTACATGATAGAGGCTTTTTATCCGTAGATGAACCTTTCAAAAAGATGATTAACCAAGGAATGATTTTGGGGACGAGTGCTTTTGTGTATAGACTTTATACTTTACCTCTTATGGGAAAGAAGTCTACAGGTAATTTTGAAGATGCAGCGGTTAGAAGCTTTGCTTCTTCGGTTTTAGTAAGTAAAAGTATAGCTGAGAAAATAGAAAATAAAACTATTTCTACTGAATCATGGGGTGAAATTCGAAAGTTATTAGTTGGGCAAATAGAACTAGCAAATAATAATTTACCAGAAGGTGAAACTAAGTATTCAACTCACATCTCTCGTTTTGAACCGTTACCATATCATACGGATGTATCTCTAATAAATGCTTCTAATGAGTTAGATTTGGATGGATTTAGAAATCACCCTTTAAACCAAGATTATAAAGATGCAATTTTTATAGGAGAAAAAGGAGAAATTATAGATGGTGATAATGACACCTACAAAGTTGGTCGTGAGGTCGAAAAAATGTCGAAGTCTAAATACAACGTAGTAAATCCAGATGAAATCTGTAGCCAATATGGAGCGGATACCTTGCGTTTATACGAAATGTTTTTAGGACCTTTAGAACAAGCAAAACCTTGGAACACTGCTGGTATTACAGGAGTCCATAATTTCTTAAAGAAATTATGGAAATTGTATGTGGATGATAACGGATTAAAGGTTATTGACGCTACACCTACAAAGGACAATTTAAAGACTTTACATAAAACCATTAAAAAGGTTTCTGAAGATATTGAGAATTTCTCTTTCAATACTTCGGTATCAACTTTTATGATTTGTGTAAATGAGCTAACTGCTCAAAAATGTACTGCTAAAGAAATTTTAGAGCCATTAGCCGTATTAATGGCTCCTTATGCTCCGCATATTGCAGAAGAGCTATGGGCGAAATTAGGAAGTACTACTTCTGTTTCAGAAGCAATTTTTCCAATATGTGATGAAAAGCATTTGGTAGAAAGTAGTAAAAACTACCCAGTTTCCTTTAATGGTAAAATGCGTTTTATGTTAGAGCTGCCATTAGATATGAGTAAAGACGATATTGAAAAAACAGTGTTGGCAGATGAACGCACTCAAAAACAATTGGACGGAAGAACACCTAAAAAAGTGATTATCGTTCCTGGAAAGATTATCAACTTAGTGGGGTAATAAAAACCAGAAAAAGGATCAATAAATATTACGAGGTGAACTTCATAAAAAGACACTTAAAAAAAGCGGCTATTTAGTCGCTTTTTTGGTTATATATTTGACTGTTTTTAATTTGTGTTGAGCATAGCTGAAGCATCGATTTTTTTGGAAATTTCTAGCTATTTACACTTCGACAAGCTCAGTGTGACAGTATATCTCTAACAAAGTTTGTTAGGTCGGTATTCGCTTGTGCTGAGCGTAAACGAAGTATCGAAGTTCGATTTTTTAATTAGTTATTCTTCTTACTCATGTGAGATTCCTACCTGTGTGGGAATGACAGTATGTTTTCTAACCAAGTTTGTCAGACTGTACTGAGCGCAGACCAAGTATTGAAGTTAATTTTGTGTTTTTTATAAAAAAGATGTCAGACTGAGCTTGTCGAAGTCTTTGCTAAGCTTCAAAGCTATTTACATTTCTGCAAATTCAGTATGAGAGTTGAACTTTTTTAAAATTTGACAATAAAAAATGCCACGATTTATATCGTGGCATTTTTTATTGGTAAGTTATGAGTTACTATTCAATAATCATTCGCTTAGTTACTTTAGCAGATTCTGATTGTATTGTAATAAAATACATTCCTTTTGCTAATGCTGTCAAGTTAATATATTGACTGTTATCAAAATTTTCTAATGATATTGTTTGTACTCTCTTTCCTAACATGTCAGTCACTAACAATTCTTTTAATTGTTCTTGACCTGAATAATTTAAGGTGAAATCACCTTTATTAGGGTTTGGATATAAACCTATATTGGCTCCAAATACATTTTCATGAATTCCTAATGAAGCTTCAACTTCAACGTTATCATTTGCCGAATTAGAACATCCATTTGCATTGGTGAAACTATATGTAATAGTATGTATTCCTTCTCCAGCAGCCGCTGGATCAAAAGAATATGTCATTCCGTTTCCGTCATCTGTAACTCCAGCTCCAGAGTAAACACCACCTGTAGGAAGACCTCCTCCAAGTCCAGCTTGAACTCCACTGTCAACAGGAAGATCAGCTAGTGCTGTAAATGTTACTGTAGGCAATGCAAATACTTCCACATTATCGTTAGCAGAACCAGAGCAACCATTTGCATTGGTAAAATTGTAAGTAATAGTATGAATACCAACTCCAGCTGCTGCTGGGTCAAAAGAGTATGTCTGACCATTTCCATCATCTGTAACTCCTGCACCAGAGTAAACACCTCCAATTGACAATCCACTACCTAAACCAGCTTGAACACCTGCATTTACACATAGGTCAGCAAGTGCTGTGAATGTTACTATAGGCAATGCAAATACTTCCACATTATCGTTAGCAGAACCAGAGCAACCATTTGCATTGGTAAAATTGTAAGTAATAGTATGAATACCAACTCCAGCTGCTGCTGGGTCAAAAGAGTATGTCTGACCATTTCCATCATCTGTAACTCCTGCACCAGAGTAAACACCTCCAATTGACAATCCACTACCTAAACCAGCTTGAACACCTGCATTTACACATAGGTCAGCAAGTGCTGTGAATGTTACTATAGGCAATGCAAATACTTCCACATTATCGTTAGCAGAACCAGAGCAACCATTTGCATTGGTAAAATTGTAAGTAATAGTATGAATACCAACTCCAGCTGCTGCTGGGTCAAAAGAGTATGTCTGACCATTTCCATCATCCGTAACTCCTGCACCAGAGTAAACACCTCCAATTGAGAATCCACTACCTAAACCAGCTTGAACACCTGTATTTACACATAAGTCAGCTAGTGCGGTAAAAGTAACCGTAGGATTCGCGTTAACTGTAACTACTACTGAACTACAAGTTCCAGGTGTTACACAGCCACCTTCTCCACGAATATAAAATGTTGTATTTCCTGTTAATACTGCCGTAGTAAATGAATTAGATGCTGTTGTTCCAACTTGTGTTCCTCCACAAGCTCCCGTATAAATATGCCATTGTGTTGCGTCATTTAAGGCGCCTGTCCAAGTTAATGTTGATGTTAATCCAGAACAAATTGTACTTGGTGTTGCAACTATAGCAGTTGGTACATCATGATCACTACACGCTGCTACACATGTAACAGAAGGTGAAGCATAGCCTGTTGGTGTAATGTCATAAGCGGGAGAGTTATTCAAGTCAGTCCATTGGGAAGAATTATTTATTAATCCTCTTAAAGCAGTACTAGTACCTGTTAAGGTTCCTGTATATCTCATATTATCGACCTCAGGACCTGTTGGAGTTATAGAGATACAATTTACACCATTGGTTAAACCTGGAGGGACAATACTTTCACTTGTACTTGAAACACAAGCTGATTGTGTCCAAAACGTTCCTGCATCTACACAGATAGCATCATAATCACACATGATTCCTGCAAGAAATGTTGCGTCTGAAGGAACTGTAGAAATTACATTTCCAGCAGTTTGATAAGCATATACCTGATCACCTGAACCTAAGTTAGCAGATCCTGTTTGTAGTACCATTGTTGCTCCAGTTACTCCTGATATGGTATATACATCAGCAGATGTTTCATTAAACGAAACGATTGTTCCACAAGAAATACCTGCTGGTGGAGCTGTGAATCGATACGTTCCTTCAGTTCCTGTAATGTAGGCTGCAGAGCTTATAATTCCTCTATCAGAAAAGAAAATAATTTCATTTCCAGGGATATCCGTTAATGAAATAAAGGAATACCCTTCTGTGGCATCTGTATTCATACCAATAAAGGCAATGTCTCCTGCTGTAAGACTTTGAGCAGTTATATTCAAACTAAATAATAGTCCAAATAATAGCATGTAATTTTTAAGCATAGTTAGTAAAATTTTTGATTAATAAATTGATTAGTACAACAAACTTAATTCATAAATATACAAGTCAAACAGAAACTAAAAAAGGGTATAATCAAGGGTATATGTAACCAGGTATTTATACGTGTTTTTATAAAAAAAAGAGCTAGGTATTTATAATTAATTAAATTTAATGATAAAATTGCAAATTTATGGGTAACGTTTTTAATAAAAAAGGAACTATATGGTGTATGCTTTTAAGAACTGGGGGGCTCCTTTTTTATAATTCAAGAGAGTTAAATTTTGAGTATTTTCCTTTTTTTAGTGACTAACATATGTATATTTGAAACAAACTAAAACCAACCAATAATGAAATTAACCTGCTTCAGGCTTTTTTTAGCCCTAGTATTTTGTTCGCTATTATTTAGTTGTTCTTAAAACCCCCGAGGAGCTTTGATGTCAATTGAAGCTGTACAGATAGCCGAAAAACAGGTCAGTTTTATAGAGTAATTACTCAATAGAAAAGAGGCGTCTTATTTCGTATTATCGATTTGATGATAGAATATAAAAATTAATAACTAAACACAAAACCAAAAAAACTATGAATGAACTAACAACAAGAACGAACGAAGTAACTTTGAATCAAGCTAAGGAATGGACTAAACTATGGCAGGAAGAAAACCCTAACCATTGCAAAGCTTTTTTAATTCCTTCAACAGACTTAGTAGAAGTATTGAAAGAGATGAAGATATTAGTAACAAATTCTAGTGGAGGGTTTGTACTGGATGAGGAGAAATTACCTAATAGTGGTGTACGTACTTATATGGCTATTGATACTACTGAGGGTACTGATAAAAATAATGGTTACGGAGAAAAGTTAGTGATTGTAGGTACTGCTTACAATGATAAAACAAAAGTACATAGTGATATTATTAAAAACCAGCAAGATCCAAATAGTAAAGATTCTGGAATTTATGATTTTACACACCCATGTCCAACAACATGTGACCCCAAGACTCCGTTAATAAAACCATAACTGTGAATTTACAAGATGTTCTTTCATACTCAAGTAATTTATTATTACTATTAAATGTAGTCCTGTATTTTAAAGGCTTTCTCAAAAAAGAGAAAGCCTTAGTTTGCTTTTGGCTTTATTTAGTTATGATGTTAATTATTGAGTTCGTTTCAATATGGCTTTTTTTAAAAAGTGAGCCTAATCTATTTTTATCACATTTTTATTTTATGTTACAGTTTATTTGCTTGAGTTATTTTTACGCAGATCTTTTTGTAGATAAAAATAGAATAGTAAAATATTTAACAGGTATTGTTTCAGTTGTTTTATTGTCTCAATACCTTATAAAACCAAGCCTTTTTTATAGGTTCAATTTAGCCGAGATAGTTTTTACATCCTTAATATTGGTTATTTATAGTTTATATTATTTATTCATTTCATTAAAAAAAGAAATAAAATATAAGTATATAAACTTAGGAGTTTTTACTTACTTGTTAAGTAGTATGCTTATTTTTTGCTCAGGTAATTTAATACAAGAATTAGACTACAGTGTAAATAGGTACTTGTGGACTTTTAATTCCATTTTAAGTGTGATTTTTCAATTGTTAATTTTTTATGAATGGTATAAAAACTTACGTCATAAAAAAGAAGCTTTAGTAATTAATTAAAAAATGGAAGAGTTTTTATCAGAAGAAAATAAAATAATTCCCATAGTACTTTCAGCCATATTTTTACTGCTATTTATGGCAGTGATATTGGTGCTATTTTTCCGTTTTGCACGTAAAAAAATAATTGAAAAGGAATTAGAAAAAGCAGCTATAAAATTAGATAGTCAAAAAAAAATACTGCACGCTACAATTGAAACCCAGGACCGAGAGCGCAAACGTATTGCTCAGGATTTACACGATGCAATTAGCGCAAAATTAAATGTAGTTAGCTTACATATAAATATGTTATTGGACGGTAGTTTAACAGCGAGTGAACAACAAGAATCTTTAAATAATGTATTGGGAGTTACTACCAATGTATTGGAAAGTTCACGGCAAATTGCTCATGATTTATTACCTCCTATTTTAGAAAATTTTGGCTTGACTGAGGCTTTAAAAGAATTATTAGCAGAGTTTGGTGCTACTAAAAAAGTAGTTGCACAACACGATATTAATTATTTAACTACGTTAACTAAATCGGAGGAATTGCATTTGTTCAGGATTGTTCAGGAATTATTAAATAATTCCATCCGCCACGGAAAAGCAACACTTATGCGTTTAGAGTTGCATGATGCTGAAGGAAAAATGGAATTTCGTTATAAAGACAACGGGAAAGGTTTTCTGGTTAAGCAAGGTTTAAATGAAGGAGGTTTAGGCTTAAAGAATATTAAAAGCAGGGTAGCTATTTTAAATGGGGAATTGGATATAAAAAGTAATTTAAATCAGGGAGCAGTATTTACCATAATCATAAAGCACAACAGTTATGAATGATAGAATAAAAATTGCCATAGCAGATGATGAAGTATTATTTCGGGAAGGAATCTCTTTTATATTAAATAAAGAGGAGAACTTTGACATTGTAATGCAAGCAGAAGACGGAGCTGATTTACTATCTCAATTAAAGGCTATTAATCAACTTCCAGAAATTATTTTAATGGATTTAAAGATGCCTAATTTAAATGGAGTAGAAACTACTAAAATTATTAAAAAGAAGTACCCTAAAATTAAAATTATTGCTATCACTAGCTATTACAGTAAGCCGTTTATAAGCAATATGATTTCTATAGGAGCTGTAGCCTATTTAGCAAAAAACACTCCGCCTAAGGAAGTGATTACAACGGTAAATGCAGTTGCAGAAAAAGGTTTTTTTTACAACGAAAATGTAATGCAGGTAATACAGGAAAATGTATTAAACCCTGATGCAAAGGTTTCTCGTAGCTATTTTGACTTGGAATATTTAACCAAGCGTGAAGCAGAAGTTTTAAAGCTTATTTGCGACCAGAAAACAACTAACGAAATTTCGGAAGCTTTGTTTATTAGTCCGCGAACAGTTGAAGGGCATAGAAATAACTTATTGTTAAAAACCGAGGCTAAAAATGTAGCTGGTTTAGTAGTATTTGCTTATCAGCATAAAATAGTTGTTTTAGAAGATAGTTTTTAGTTCCTTCAATGAGCTTACCTTAGTGTAGATATGCTTAATAAAATTAGAGGAGTTAGATTAATCCTTTACATGTTTGTATAGATTGTTTTCAGTTGTAAAACTGAGTTCGTGACGGTTTTGTAGTCTGTTAATTTTATATATTTTGACAAGCTCAATATGAACCCTCCTTCTAACTTCTTACTAGAAGCAAAAATTGATAATACTAAACTATTTTTGAAACAATGCTTATTAAAAAACGTACTCCTTGATCAATATTGGTTATTGCAGTAGCTTTTTGATTATTGGAACTAGTGGAGTTATGAACTTCTTGCAACACTTTTACTGCATCAGCATTGCTAATAGTGCTTTGCTGAATAAATGCAGTAATTTCTGTAGTACTCATGCTTGTTAAACTTGCAATCTTACCTGCAAATTGAATATCGGTTTGTTGGCCTGCTTGTTCTGCAAGCTTATTCCAGTTTATTGATGACATTGTGTTCGGTTTTTTAAATGTTAATTTAAAGGCCTTTTTTTATCCTATTTTTTTTTAAAGCATCGCTGATTTCAACTAATTTAGAGAAACTATTTCCTGACCTGATCAACAGACTGTCTAATTGAGTTGCTGGATTGCTAATATTTACACCAGTTAAGCTTTCCACACTAGTCATAATTGATTTCTCTGCTGATTTTAGTTTTATTGCAGAATCGATTAAATTCTGAAGCGAAGAACCCGCAGTACTAAAAGTGGTGTAATTTTCGTTTAGTTTCGTGATTAATTGCTCTTGTTCAGTATCTAATATTGACAGTATTGAATCCTTCTTTCTATTAATAATCGGTATAATGCTTTTTAAAATATTCGGAAGTTCTTTTTTGTAGTCAAGACTGTCAGGTAAATTATTAGAGAAATTATTTAATAAAACAGGAGTATACGTATTTGCTATAAAGCAGCTAACCTGCTCTTTCCTATTAGCGTATAGCTGATTTATTAATAAAATATTTAAAGAGTGCATTCCTGAGGACTCCTTTAATATCTCTTTTGTTAAGCTTGTTGTTGATGCAGGTATAGAAGCACAAGAGCCAAATAGGATAGCAGCTAATAGAATGCAAAAAAAATGTAAACGAGTCATAATTTATTGTTATTAAAAATATAGATTATGCAGTAGTTGAAAAAAGTTGTTTTATTTTGGCAATAAGACTTTGTAGAATACTGAAAATAACATCAGATGAAAACCCGCCTATTAACGCTAGTATGCTTTTATTAAATAAATTAATTCCGCTATTAGTGGTGTATAATGAAATGATTTCGGAAAGAATAATTCCAGCTATTATTCCCAAAAATATTAATGCAGTATAATAAATAGCATCTTCTGGAATCAAGGTTCCTTTTTGAATTGCAGTACTGACACTTTTTAATAAATAAAAAGATACTCCCAGCCCGGAAATAGAGCATAAAAATGTTAGGTTTAATAATAATGAAAGTCCATTATTATCCATTATTCCTTTATCTAAGGAATCATTATTTACTTCAGGAGATAATGCTGTAACGATAAATCCGATTAGAAAAAACAGCGCTAAAAACATTAGGTTTCTAACTAATGGAATTTTATGATAGGAAGTCTGTTGCGCACCATCAGTATTAATAATACTTAAATAATTAATAGATTTTGGAGTTGCAGGTTGAACGTTTTTAATAAGTAAACCATGTACATTTAATAAATCATCTAGTTTGGTACTCTCTAATAATCCGTTTATTTCATTATTTATTGCAAGACCATTATTAAGAGCGAAAGAAAGCATAGCGTTTATTTCGTTTTTTAATTCTTTAGTAACACTTGAGGTAATTAAAACATCCGGGTTAATAGCTTGTTGTGGTGTGTCAATATTTACAGTTGTATTCATAATAAATAATTTGTATTTATAGTATTCAAAATTACTTACTATGGATGTAATTATTCAAGGGGTTTTTGAGTTGTTTTAAAATCAGGTGTTTACACGTGTTTTTATTGAGCTTTATCTTTTTATGGAAAAATGAGAAACGAATTCGCGTTCAATTCCTTTTGGATTATTTTCTCTATACAATATCTTAAACCAATAATCATTTGCGGGTAAAGGGTTTCCATTATATGTTCCGTCCCAGCCTTTACTTTTGTGATCAAATTGAAATAATTCTTTTCCAAAACGGTCAAAAATTATGATGTTAGCAAAAACTAATTCTTCTATATAGCTAATATTCCAACAATCATTAATTCCGTCTCCGTTAGGAGTGAAAAATTTTGGATAGTCAATAATGACTAATTCAACTATTTCTCTAAAACAAAAATTAGTATCCGTAACTAAAACAGTATGTATGCCAGGGCTAACATTATAAAATAATCCACTAGTTTGAAACTCGCCATTATCTAAGCTAAATAAGTATTGGTCAATTCCTTCAACGGTAGCTAAAATTTGATGTTCATCGGCGAATGTTTCAGTAATAACATTAGCTTCAAAATTCATAGGTCCGGTTGTAATTGCAATATCAATTTCTTTTATTAAAACACAATTTATGCTGGTATCTTCAATACGCCCAAAAATAATCTCCGGATTGTTGATATTTATAAATGATGTTGTTTGGTTGATAGGGAAAATAGCGTCAATTGCATTTTGTTTTGATAAATGATATGTAATTGTGTATGGGTTAATGCTATTTAATTCTGTAATTAATATACTGTCAAAGATGGATAAATCTATTATTGTTTTTCCGTCTCTCACCCCATCTTTATCGCAGATTACATAATCAATTGGTGGTTCGGAGAAAACCGTGTCCGTAAATTCAACAGTAGTAGTGTCTGAAGTGAGTATCGTACTTCCATCACAAAGGGTATACAAAACTTCAGCTCTATAATTATGATTTGCTGTTGGGCAAACAGAAATTTCATTTTGATTAACAGCTAAAATAGTACCAGTTGCGTCATCATACCAGGTTATTTGTGTGTTTGATGGGCCTGTAGGAATAATTCGCCAAGCTTCGTTTTGAGTAGTCCAGCTTCCAGTATTTCGTCCACTAGGAGTCATTCCTTGTGTACCAGTAGCATTTTGTATTCCTAAAACACTGTTGCCATTATTCCAATTAGGGCAAGTAGCTTTATTTTCTATGTACACTTCAATAATATTTGTAGACTCAAATAACACCATTTGAAAAGTAGAATTGATATCTTCACAATCAAATAAGGGCACCTGATAGTAACTTACTACCAATCGCCTGCACGGAAAATCACCAAATAGCTGCCAACCTATTTGTCCGCCAACACTTGGGTCAATATCATGATATACTCCAAAAATAGCATTCAATATTTTTTTAGGTGCAGCAGTACTTGGAAATTGTGAATTGGGAATTTCTAAATTAAACTCCCAAGGACATTCATCAGGAGTGTCATTAACCCCATTGTCATTAATATTCCTAAGATCGAACGATATTGCGCCGTTAGAACTTACTACTGCTTCAGAATATTCCTGGTTGTAAAAGCAAAAGCTAAAAGGAAGTACTATTTTCGGATCTGACCAAACGTCATCAACATTAACGCTTATAGGATTTGTTAAGCCTGAAAAAGGAAATTCAGGAGCGTATTCAATTTGTTCCATCGTATAATTTGTAGGGGTGCCTGTTTCAGGGTAATTAGCTACTAAGTTAATACAGCCATTTTGAGAATTACAATTAATGTAGATTGTTTCGTTTTGATTAACGTCAGTAATTTTTACTTCTGGACAGCCACTAATTTGCCCAAGTAAGATACGGGGAAGAAATAAAAAAAGTATTAATAGAATACAATTACGATACATTGAGGTTTAATTGAAATGTATTAATGTAAAAGATTTAGGCTTATTAATTTACGCTTTTTTTTTGGATTTATAGTAAGAAATTTAAAGATAGCTTACTGTTAACATATTTTTTAAATAAAAAAAAACCACGCAATTGCGTGGTTTTTAGTAAAATGAGATAAAATATTTTTATCTATTCATGTTTTTTATTTCTTCAGAAAAAGTATCTATATCTAAAACACCATCACCAATTAATTGCAATGCTTTTTGAACTATAAATTCAACATTTGATGGCGCAAACCCTAGACCTACACCAATACGTTCAAGTATACCTATTTGTTTTTCTTTAATATCTAAATCAACATATACAATACGAACTAAATCAAACAAACGCTCCAATCTTCTGTTGTAAGTAGTTGGAGGGTTAATTGGGTAGTTTGTTGGGTTTTCTAAAATTTCGCAATAAGCAACTTCACCAATATTTAATTTTTTGGCTAATTGCTGTAAAAACAACTCCTCTTCTTTTACAATTTTCCCATCACTTAATGCAACACGAACAATAGCAGCAAAATGCCCTTGGTTTCTTGCAACAAATCCGCTTGAATATAAATCTTTAATTGACATTCTTTAATTTTTTAAGAATTTGCTGCAAAGGTAAACAATTACTTTGTAAAAATAAAGAATATTGAATGCATAAAAAAAGAGTTAAAACGTAAAAACATTTTAACTCTTTAAGGTTGTACAGGCGGAGAGACTCGAACTCTCACACCTCGCGGCACTAGATCCTAAGTCTAGCGTGTCTACCAATTCCACCACGCCTGCATTAAGGACTGCAAATATACATATTCCTTGCAATAATCAAATAAAAATCAAATAAAAATATCAATACTATTTTTAGTACTTTTGAAAATCTAAATTTTTTGAGAAATGGAAAATATAAAAAGCTATATCACAGCGCATAAAGATCGTTTTTTAAACGAGCTAATTGAACTACTAAAAATACCTTCGGTAAGCGCAGATTCTGCATTTGAAAATGACGTAAGAAAAACTGCCGATCTAGTAAAAGTTAGTCTTGAAAATGCAGGCTGTGATGCTGTTGAGATATGTGAAACTAATGGGTATCCAATTGTTTATGGCGAAAAAATTATTGATGCGTCGTTACCAACAATTTTAGTGTACGGACATTATGATGTGCAACCTGCCGATCCTATTGAATTATGGACAAGTGGACCATTTGAGCCTGTAATAAAAAAAACAGACAAGCACCCAGAAGGGGCTATTTTTGCTCGTGGTGCTTGTGATGATAAAGGACAAATGTACATGCACGTAAAAGCATTAGAATTCATGACGTCTACCAATCAATTGCCATGTAACGTTAAGTTCATGATTGAGGGTGAAGAAGAAGTAGGTTCTGTAAACCTTGGTGTTTTTGTAAAAAACAATCAAGAAAAATTAAAGAACGATGTAATTCTGATTTCTGATACAGGAATGATAGCCAATGATATTCCATCAATAACAACTGGCTTAAGAGGATTGAGTTATGTTGAGGTTGAAGTAACTGGACCCAATAGAGATTTACACTCAGGTTTATACGGTGGTGCGGTAGCAAACCCTATTAATGTGTTAACTAAAATGATTGCTTCTTTACACGATGAAAAAAATCACATTACTATCCCTGGTTTTTATGATGGAGTAGAGGAACTATCGCGTGAGGAACGTGACGAAATGGGGAAAGCTCCTTTTTCTTTAGAAAATTACAAACAAGCATTGGATATTGATGCTGTTTATGGAGAAGAAGGGTATACAACTAATGAACGAAATGCTATCCGTCCTACCTTAGACGTCAATGGAATTTGGGGAGGATACACTGGCGAAGGAGCAAAAACAGTTATTGCTTCAAAAGCTTATGCTAAAATTTCTATGCGTTTAGTCCCTAATCAAGATTGGGTAACTATTACAGAACTATTTACAAAACACTTTGAAAGTATAACTCCAGCAGGTGTAACGGTAAAAGTTACTCCGCATCACGGTGGTCAAGGATATGTTACTCCTACAAATAGTATTGGTTATCAAGCCGCAAGTTTAGCGTATACCGATACTTTTGGTAAGAAACCTATTCCACAACGTAGTGGAGGAAGTATTCCTATCGTTGCTTTATTTGAAGAAGAGTTAAAAAGTAAGACTATTTTAATGGGATTCGGATTAGATTCAGATGCAATTCACTCTCCAAATGAACACTTTGGAGTGTTTAATTATTTAAAAGGAATTGAGACTATTCCGTTGTTTTACAAGTATTTTACGGAGTTAAGTAAGTAGTTTTTTACAAGATAAAATAAAATCCGTTCCTATGAGCGGATTTTTTTATGCGTAATATTTTAGCTCTACACTTGTAGAATTGATATTTTGTTTCTACATTTGTAGAGCTTTAATTCAAGAAATGTTATGAAGTTGTCTAAAACAGAAGAAATAGTGATGAATAATTTATGGAAGCTTGAAAAGGCTTTTATGAAAAATTTGTTGGAAGAATATCCAAATCCTAAGCCAGCAACAACAACCTTGGCTACTTTATTAAAAAGAATGACTGATAAAGGATATATAGCATATAATTTAAAAGGGAAGTCAAGAGAATATTATCCGTTGGTAAAAAAGGAAGTGTACTTTTCCAAGCATGTTAACGGACTAATTAAAAACTTTTTTAATGACAGTGCTTCACAATTTGCGTCTTTTTTTACTAAGGAAACTAATTTAACAAAAGAAGAGCTAGAGCATTTGAAATCAATTATTGACGGAGAACTAAAAAAGAAATAGTTATGCTTGATTATCTATTAAAATCTGGAGGTTGTTTATTGGCATTTTACCTTTTCTATGTACTGTTTCTAGAAAAAGAAAACATGCATGTATACAAACGTATTTACTTATTATTAATGACAGTGGTTTCTTTTACAATACCATTAATAACGTTTACAAATTATGTAGAAATAGTTGAACAACTACAACCAATGATAACTTCAGGTGTTGTAACTGAGTATCCTGTTATGGAAGAGGCAGAGCCAAAGAATTATTTACAAATATTTGGATGGAGTATTTATGGTTTAGGAATACTGTTATTTGGAGTGAAATTTATTAAAAACAGCTATGATATTATAACGAAAATTAAAAATAATACCAAAGAGCGTAATGGAGAAACCACGTCTGTTTTATTGAAAGAGGATATTGTACCACATACTTTTTTTAATTTCATTTTTTTTAATAAGCAAAAGTTTAACAGCCATCAAATACCTAAAGAGGTCATATTACATGAACAAGCACATGCACGTCAAAAACACAGTATTGATGTGTTATTGCTTGAATTAGTCCAGATAATATGTTGGTTTAACCCAATTATATACTTAGTAAAAAAAGCGATTAAATTAAATCATGAGTTTTTAGCAGATCAGGCAGTTTTAAATGCAGGAGCTAATACTAAAACATATCAGAAAACATTACTTGCATACTCATCAAATACAAGTCAATTACCCTTGGCTAACGCCATAAATTATTCATCAATCAAAAAACGATTTACAGTTATGAAAACACACACATCAAAAAGAAAAATTTGGATTCGAAGTCTTGTCTTGTTGCCAGTACTTGCGTTACTATTGTTTAGTTTTAGTACAACTATTCAACAAGAAATCGCTACACCAAAACAAGTGGCAGAATACAATGCATTAGCAAAGCAATATAATGAACAGCCTATTAATAATCGTGTGATAAAATACGTAGAAATTAAGCGTATGAAAATATTATATGATTTAATGAGTTCTGCTCAAAAATCGAAAGCAGAGAAGTATCCAAACATTCCACCACCGCCACCACCAAAAATGCCGAAAAATGTTAATTATATCTTGGACAATAAAAAAGTATCCTATGATGAAGCTTCTAAAGTGAAGGATGAAGATATCCAAAGTGTAGAAGTTATAACTAAAGATAAATATGGAAAAAAGCTACCTAAATCTGTTATTTATATTTCTACAAAAAAAGAAAATAAGATAATTGGTCAGGTGGATAAAAACTTGTTTAGAAATGACTTAGGTGAAAATGTTAGACAAACAGATTGGGATTATTTTGTAGATAATAAAAAAGTTTCACATAAAGAGTTTCAATCTATCGACGAAAATGATATAAATAGTGTAAATGTTGTTAAAAGAGATCGTAAAGGTAATAAACTTAAAGTGCCATCAATTTATGTGCTTACTAAGCTAAGTAATCAACGCCCTATAATATCAATTAACGGAAAAAAATCTTGTGACGAATGTGTTGTAGAAATAACAAAAGAAAAGCTTTCAAAAGTTGTGCTTTCTGTAGATAAGGGAGAAATAACTAAGTTCCTTATAAAGTTCCCGAAAAAGCCCACAGTAAGAATAATAAATAATAATGGCTTAAATAAAGCGGCTAAAAAGTTTTTATTAGAAGCAAAAATTGGAGAGATGGTTCAGATATTTGGTTTGAAATCATCTGCAGCAAAAAATCATGGAGCTCCTATTCTTTTTAAAATAATTAAGTAATTTAACAAGATCAAACAACAGAAAAAAGAGGCTCTGATGAAGCCTCTTTTTTCTGTTATAAACTAATTTTATTCACTAATTAAGCATCCATAATTTAAAAACTCCTTAATAGATTTTATTGTTTAATTACTCTAAAAACTTTTTTTGCTCCCTCGGTAGTTGTTATGTCTAAAAAATAAATTCCTGCTGCTAATGATTTCATATTTATCTCATTGGCATTTTTAGTTAACGTCTTTTTTAAAATTTCTTTACCACTAATAGATATTAACCTTGTATTTACCGCTGTTAAATTATTTTGAAAACCACTAATAGTTAGGTTGTTTTTTACAGGATTAGGAAACAGTGTAATGTTTTCAAGTTGATAGTTGCCAACTCCCAATACACTAAATAATGTACAAGAACTAAGTTTGGTGCAGTTGTTTTTTGTTATTTGTACGGCATAATTACCACTAAACCCAGGAGTGAATTGCTGGTTAGTTTCTCCGAATATGGGAGCATTACTATTATTACAATCTACCCATTGGTATGTAGCTCCAGTTTCATTAGCTGTTAATGATGAGGCATTTTGAGTTAAAGTTTTGTCAACAAATATAGGGCTAGCCACGGTTGCTATATAGGCTACAACTAGCTTACACATTTTATGATAATAAGGCATGTTAAATAAACCAATTCTATCATTACTACTATGATATCCAGGAGTGATATCATTGGTTTTCCAGTTTTCTCCAAATAAAATTGCTGAATAACCTTGGTTCCAAAATGAAGAGTGGTCACTTGAATATGTCCCTGGGTTTACCACATTAACAATTAAATCAATTCCGTAAGTAGGATTATTTAAAACACTGATGATATCATCTTTCATGGCAATAGAATTAGCTATTGGTCTAACATCTATATCAAAATGTTTATCATCGTTTCCGTCATACCCCATCATGTCAATGTTAAATGCTCCAAGAATGTTATCGCCGTTGGCCTGTGCTTGTTGTGCATAATAAGCACTACCATTTAATCCTATTTCTTCCTGATCCCATAGAGCGTATACAATAGTATTATCAGTACAGTATTGTGATAGTATTCGTGCCAATTCAATAATAGCTGCTGTACCACTTGCGTTGTCATCAGCACCATAATAACTCACTGAATCATAATGAGCACCGATAAGATAAATGTTATTTGGGTTAGTAACTCCAGTTTGAGTAGCAATTATATTTCTACCTCCATTTACTCCGGGAGTATATATTTGATCAGTAATACTAAGTCCAAAACCGGTAAGTTTCTCTTTGATATAGTCAGCTGCTAAATTATTACCACTATTACTTACTCTATGCGTAATAGTTTCGGTGTTTCCGCCAACAGTAGTTGGTACTTCACCAGATAATTCATTTACATAAAGTGTTACATTGTCAAGACTGGTTTGATTGATAATATCTTGAATATTTTGTGCGGTTGTTTTTAAAAATAAAAACAACAAAATAAAAAAAGAAAAGTATTTTGTTCTCATAATTAAGTAGGTTATATTAAAAATATTTGGGGTTCTAAAATAACTAATTAATTGCAGATAAACCGATTTTTGAGGACTATTATCGAGAGCACCTAGGTGTACGATTAAAAAAGAAGTGTAGAAAGGTATTTTTGTCAAATAATTACTACAAAAAATTAGCTTCTCTTTGTTTTTTTGTTAGGCTCTTTACCACTAAGTCATAAGAATGATTAATTAACTCCGAAATAAGTTTCATGGGCAACTCAGTTTTATATATTCTTACTGAGTTCCAGTGTTTTTTACTCATATGATAGCCCGGATCAATACTATCATAAGTAGCTCTTAATTCAATTGCATAGTCAGGGTCACATTTAAGATTTATAAATTGGATGCCTTCTTCCCAATTTTTCAATGATGTTAAAGCAAACATTTTTCCAGCAACTTTAAAAACCAAGGTGTGCTTATCAAAAGGGAAGGACTCTGTTACTCCTTTTTTGGCTAAGCAGAAATTTCTATATTCTTCAATATTCATTTGTTCTTTAATTCGAGTTTTTTTTGAGTGTCAATATTTAAAGCTGAATGATCAACTTCCCATCCAATTGTTTCAACAATAGCAGCAATAATTCCAACAGCTTCAATGAGTTCTTTATTTGCAGTTTCTACAAGCCCGCTTTCAGGTATTTTATCTATAATAAATTGCTTAGCTTCTTTGTTTAATGCAGTTAAATCTTCAGCTTGAAATTTATTAAATAAGCCTTCAGTTTTGTCGTAATATTTTAAATCTGTTTCCAGAGTAAGTATTTCCGCCTGAGGGAAATTAGTGATAAATACTGTTTTGGACTTTGGATTTGCGTGTAATTTTATTTTTGATAAGTTATACCCTATTTGTGCTCTAGCATTGATCAATAGTATTGCTTTTTTCTTACTAGTAATCAAACTTAAAAAACGCTCTTTAGTATCTTCATAATGGTATACTTCAGAAAATTCTCCTTCAACAGTAACTAATTTACAAACATTTTTAATTTTTTCTAATAATACTACTGATTGCCGTTCAGTGATTGATTTATTATTCTTTTTTTTGAAAAACCCCATAACAAAGTAAGACAAGAAAATTCCAAATATAATTCCGAATACAATATCCATATTAGTTTATTTTATAAAGTATAGGTTTACTTGGTGATGCATCATTATGGAATGAAGCTATTTGTAAGTTTAAAACATACAAGCCATCTTTAATATGATTTGGGACGTAAATAAATTCAGTGATAGTGGCGTCAAATCGTATTTGTTTGGGTGTATTCCAAAATGTATTGTGTGACACTAATGCGCCTCCATCTTCTTCCTTATCAACGCTTGGTTGGTCAATAAGTAAATGCTTAATTCCTTGATCTCTTAAAAAAACAGTAGCTTCTTCATCTAAGTATGGAGGGTTGGTATGAGAATAGTGCTTGGTTAGTTTATCTGTAGTATTAGGGATGGTTCGTATGACAATAGCTTCGGTTTTTCGTAGTAATTTTTCTTTCAATTGCTGTTTCGTAATAATAAAATCATCTCCGTGTTTTTCTGGGCGAACACTAATTAGCTCTGCAGTAAAAAAGAAGGTTTTTAAGCAATCGTTAATACTATAAAATTCTTTGGTAATATGGCCAACACATTCAGTATGTGTTCCATGAGCATGAGGATTAAAAGTAATGTTATTAAAATTTGTAGAAGCTCCATTTTCTATATTTCCAATCCAATCACCCATAATAACAGGAGTAATTTCCGGAGGGTCGATATACCAAGCATTCGGGTTTTCTGACCCAGATTTTAGAGGGATAGAAATGTCAAGTGGTTTTGACAAGTCAATGTGGTATTCAATATCGTTAATGTGAAATGTAGCTAATGAAATCATAGCTGTAAATATAACTATTTTTATACCGTAAATTGAAAAGAGCAAGGAATACACCTTGCTCTTTAAATTTTATGAACCAATAGCTATTAGTTGATCACTAATTTTTTGGTAGTAAGTTTAGTATTGTTTTCTACTTTTAAGAAATAAACCCCTTTTGAAAGATTACTTAAATCTAACTCGTGTTTGTTAACTAACTTTTTAGATTGCTTTGTATACACCATCTTTCCAGTAACATCATAAACGCTAAATTTAATAGTAGCGCTTTCGTTTTTAAGTAGAATATTAAAATATCCTTTTGATGGATTTGGATATATTACAAAGCCACCATTTTGAATATCGGCTATAGCTAAAGTACCTTCAATAATGAAGTCGTCAATTAGCACACCTTCTTCATTTACTGAGCCATCTGCGTGTAATATAATTCTAAACATAATAGATGTAGCTGTTGTTAAGTCAGTCTCTCCATTAGCTGCATTTGTTGCAAAGTCATATCCATATTCTCTCATGGTAGCATTAGTTCCTGAAGAAGCATGAGCATTTTCACCTTCACCAGTCCATTGTGCTCCAGGGCAGTTATAACAATCGGAACCTCCTGAACTGGCATTTGTTCTGTCACTATTATACCATAAGGGTAAGCTGTTTATGGTACCTAATACGGACCAATTTACACCTTGGTCTGTAGAATATTCAACGTAAGCGATATCCCAGTTTCCTTCTAAGTCAAAGGCCATGTCAAAATGTAAAATAGGATTAGCTATTTGTGTTAAATCATAACATTTTGAAATCAAATGTGCTTTTGTTCCATCAGGATAGTTTGCATCTAAATCAGTTCCGTATGCCTGTGTTCCAGATGTTACAGAGTTTAATAAGGCATCAGTAGGAACTCCTCTTTCCCAAACATCACTATCTGATAAAAGATCATCAGTAGGGTTTTCAAATGTATTCAAGCTATTTACAACACCAGTTTCATTGCTTGAAAAATGCCTAGCCAACTCATTATCCGAAATATAGGTTTCCCCAGCTGTTGATGTGTTTATGATAAGGGTGTGATTCCCTGTTGTTAATCCGGTTATTGGTATTGGGATATTTGTTTGATTGTTAGGAAGGATGTTGCCATTCCATGTAAAAGAAGCTAAATTCCCATCAATAGTATAGTCTATATTTAATTGAGTAATAGGGCTTAATCCATTGTTTTTTACAGTAATGTCAGTTGTTATATTTCCACAGTAAGTTAATGATCCAACAGGATTATTGATAGAGAGTAATTGTATGTCATTTGGTGCTTTTTGTGTTGGTATTGCTGATCTCCAAACACCTCTACCATATGTTGCAGCGGTAATTGACTCATCAATTAAATTAATTTCTAAATCATTAACAATTGTATTGGGAAGATTTATAACAAATGTTTCCCAAGTCGATGAGGTATCATCTAGCCTATAAACTCCTAAGCTAGTTGCAATATACACTGGGTTATCACTGTGGTTTCCTTGATGTACAATATCATTAAAATATTGATCTACACTTGCAAGGTTTCCTGTAATGTCAGTATAAGTTGCTGCTCCAGCTTGATTAGCATTTAAAGTTTTATAAATTTTTCGTGAACCGCCAGAAGTAGTAAGCCATACAATATTTGGGTTCGTTTGGTGTATTCCAATTCCTTTAATATTTGTAGGTCTCGCAGTTCCGACATTTGTGAAAGTTGTTCCTGAATCATCACTTCTTTTCAATACATTATTTACTACAGCGTAAATAATAGAATCATCAGAAGGGGCTATTTCTAAATAATCGCAATTTGCTCCTAAATTTGCTAGTTGTGTCCAAGTAGATCCATTTAGGCGGAATAATTTTGAATAACCTCCATATAATGTCCCTGTTGAGCTTATTGCCATAGGTGTCACCCAATTTCCATCTTCAGGTTTTGTTACGGATGAGGCTAAACTAGATCCGGTATTTGTTGAAATATAAGGCCCTCCACCACTTTGAATAAAGCCATAAAATTTATTTTCATCTGTAGGATCTACAGCAGTATCCATTCCATCTGCCCCGTAATAATTTTGCCAATTACCATTACCGTTATTGAATGCATGACCACCATTATCCTGTAATCCTCCCATCATTTTATTTGCATTTGTTTTTGCAACTGCTATTCGATAAAACTGACTTGCTTGTATACCGGAAGTATGATCTGTGAAATTAGTACCACCATTGGCAGACGAATATATTCCACCATCACTACCACAATACATAACACCATTATAATCTCTTAAAAAGTGTATATCTGCGTGTGTATAGGAAGCTGAGTTTGGAGAGCTCCAATTATTTATTTTTGTAAAAGATGTTCCTCCAGTGGTAGATTTCCAAACATTCAAACAACCAACGTAAACCTCCTCTGCATTTGTACTGGAAACTCCCATTGCTAAATCATACCATGCTTGACCTGCACTAAATGTAGTGCCTCCATTGGTAATTGTAGCCGTTCTTAATGAAAAAGAAACGCCGTTATTTGTAGATCTGTAAATACTTGCATCGCCTCCAGATTCTCTAAAAACATACACATAGTTTGAGTTTGCTGGAGTAGTATCAATAACTAATCTTCCAGAAGTATTTGGTAGCCCTGTTGTAACTATATTGAAAGAGTCACCTCCATTTGTAGATTTATAGAATCTATTAGAAGTTACGGCGTATATAATATCTGGGTTTGTAGGATTTAATTTAAGATCTTTAAAATCCCCATTTTGAGTTTTTGTCCAACTAGCACCTCCGTTTGTTGTTTTGTGAATTCCATCATTTGTAGCAACCCATAGTGTTCCGGATATTGTGGGATGCGCATAAATATCATTCATTGATGAAGGAGTTCCATTAGTTCCGTTAGGGCCAAGGTCGGTTTCACTCCAATTTGTCCCTCCGTCGGTAGATTTCCATACACCTACACTTGTCGTGTCTCCAGCATCATCATCACCAGTTGCGATATAAATAATATCAGAGTTGTTATGATCAATTGCGATTCCAGAAACACCTATTTGAGGTAAGTTGTCAGACATTGGAGTCCAGTTAATTCCTGCATCGGTAGATTTCCATATTCCTCCTGCTGGTGCTCCCGCATACCAATTATTTGTACCGTTAACTGTGTTATTGGGATCAATCATGATAACATTAATCCTTGCTTGACCAGTAGACCATGATCCTGTTCCTGTTGTAGTAAACGGGCCTATTGCAGTCCAATTACTCTGATCTGCCATGGAAGCTTTTGAGGATAAATGCATTTGAGTTTTTGTAACCCATGCATCTAAAAGAGTTTTTGAAGAAGGTAAATAGCCATTATTGTCTAGTTCATGTTCCACCATAAACTCCCAACGTTTAAAAGGCTTGTATCCACTTCCTTTTTTGGAGGGATCACGAGTTTCCCAATACTGATTAAAAGCATTTTGAACTTCAAAAAATGAAAATGGCTGGTTCTGATTCCTTTGTAGTAATTCAGTAGCTGAAGTTTTTTGTTTTAATTGCCTTATCCAAGGGGAGTTAGTATTGAATTGTGAAAAACTAAAGTTTATTGCTAGAATAGCAATTAATGTAGGTAATGATTTATTCATTTGGGGCGAAATAAAGAGTTAAAAACTCAAAAATAACTTAAAATGAATTAGATACAAACTTATTTATCATCTTTTTTTAACACTGTAATTAGTTGATTGTCAAAAGATTCTTTTAATTTGGTAACCTCGGTTACATTTTCATTTGGGATAGCAATTGAAAGTACATAGTGCTTTATTTTCCATTCTCCATTTACTTTAACCAAGACTCCTGACCCTCTACAAATTTTCATTTGGGTGTCTAGCAATTCATCAAACCAAGCAAAATCATGAGCTTCATTAGTGTAAATATTTCGTTCAATTGCGGAAAAGTTCCATGCTTTTCCTTTGTCAAAATAAGGTTTTGAAAAAGCTTTAAATGCCTTGTTTTGCCAGTTTTCTGTGGCATCAGTACCAATAAAAACACCATCATTTGCCATATAACTAAAATAGGATTCGAAATTAGCATCAGCAGCTGCTTTATGCCAATTGTCGAGAATAGAGCTTATAACAGTTTTTTCTGATTTTTTTTGTGCTGCGGAATAGTTAAAAATTAGTAGTACACAGGTAATTAGTAAAGTTTTAGTGATATTTTTCATAATTTTTTTCTTTTATGATTAAGGCTTCAATTTGTCCAATAAATACGTTATATGAGTTTTGTAATCTATTTAAACTTTTGTTTAAATTTTTTAACGACTCATCTTTTAGGTTTTGATTTAACATTAAAAGCTCTGTTTCTAAAACTTTTACACGCGCTTCTATAGCTGGAGTTTTAAAACGATCAGGGTAGGTTTTTTTTACATCTCCTAGTAATTTTATAAGCAGCTCAATATCTTTTTCTGTTTGAATATTTGTATTCAAAACCCGCTTTAATTCAGTTTCAAAAGAGACTATTTCTGCCCAGTTTTCAACAAAATCAATACTAGAAACAAGAGTTGTTTTTTTCTTTATACTATTAGTTATTGAAACAGTAGGAGTATCAATAATTACTGTTGATTTTTTGGAGCCTTTTTTACAGGAACAAAATGCAAGCAATAAAATAAGTGTTACTAATTTATTCATTTTGATGTTCATTTTAAACAAATATAATTTTTAAAAAGCATTCTCAGTTGATAATTGAAAAAATTAAGAAAAGATTATATTTGCAAAACAGAACTCTTAACCTCAAACCTAAATATAGCATGACTCCAAAAATATTAATCATTGGCGCTTGTGGACAAATCGGTTCCGAACTGACCATGTCATTGCGTAAAACGTACGGAAATACTAATGTAGTAGCTGCTGATATCAGGGAAGGTAAAGAGGAATTGATGACTTCAGGACCTTTTGAAATTGTTAATGCAATGGATTATGATGTGGTTAGAAATTGTGTAGAAAAACACAATATAACTGATGTATATTTGTTAGCAGCAATGCTTTCAGCTACAGGAGAAAAGTTTCCTATGAAAGCCTGGGATTTGAATATGAATTCTCTTTTCCATGTGCTAAATTTGGCAAAAGAAGGGGTAGTAAAAAAAATATTTTGGCCATCAAGTATTGCCGTTTTTGGTCCAACTACACCAAGAGAAAATACGCCACAATTTACTATCATGGAGCCAACAACTGTTTATGGAATTACCAAACAAACAGGGGAACGTTGGTGTGAATATTACAATAAAATATATGGTGTTGATGTAAGAAGTATTCGGTATCCCGGTTTAATTAGTTGGAAAACGCTACCTGGTGGAGGAACTACTGATTATGCTGTGGATATTTACCATAAAGCAATCCAAGAGAATAAATACGAGTGTTTTTTAAGCGAAAATACAGCTTTACCCATGATGTATATGGACGATGCCGTTAGAGCAACTATGAGTATAATGGAAGCTCCATCGGAATCAATTAAAATACGATCTTCTTATAATTTAGGAGGAATTAGTTTTACTCCAAAAATGATATCTGAAGAAATTAAATTGCACTATCCTGAGTTTGAAATGAGTTATGCCCCAGATTTCAGACAAGCTATTGCTGACTCTTGGCCAAAAAGTATTGATGATAACTCAGCTCAAAAGGATTGGAATTGGAAGCATGAATATGATATGAAAAGTATGACTAACACTATGTTAGAAAATTTAAAAGCTAAATCTGTTTAAAAATTTAGCTTTTAAAACGTGTAGGTAGTATCTTCCTAACATTAGCTTATTTTTTTCAAATTTTTTATAACTTTAAAAGCGATATCAATTTGATTTTCACTTACCAGTATTGTAAATTCATTACTAGTTGAGATTACTTCCCAAATAACAATTCCTTCCCAAGCTAAACGTTGGAATATGAAATAATACAAACCAGGAGTTGAGGAGTTTTCTTCGGGCATACGTATGGAAATTGAAGATAAATCACTTTTCTCTTCAATTATTTCTTCTCCTTTAAATATTGTTTTAATTAACTCATCCATGGAGCTATTAACAACAATATTAGTTTCACTAACCCCTCTTGATGAGGTGTAAAATATGTTTTTCTTTACATTAATAAATGAAAGTAATTCTTCTTGTTTTTTTAAGATAGAATCAGATATAGTAAAAGTGTAATCGGTTAATGATGAGCGTACTGTAATTTCCCCAATATCTTTTAGTACTTTAATTATTTTATGATTGGTTCTGAATTCTAAATCTTCAGAAAGCCTTTTCAAAGCCATTACAACAGCCCCCTGTTTGACATTTTTTTGCAGCTTTTCTTGTATTTCAGGGAGCATAATTCTTGTTAAAGAAGTAAGGTTGATAATCCCCTGCGATAAAGCGGAAAGTAAAAATGGTTTACTACGTATGTAGTTCTCTACAAATGAAGCTATTGTTGTCATAATAAGTATATTTCTTTATTGGTAGTAACAAATATAACATTATGTGATTAAAAAAACAAAAAAGCCTCTTTTATGTGGTTAAGATTATAATTCCCTGCTTTTTTGTGAATAGAAATAATATCAAAACGTACGTCAACATCCAGGTCGTGTTGAATAACATATTCATTTGCAGCAGTCACTAATAAGTTAATTTTCTTTTTATTTACTGCATCTTCAGGCGTTGCGATTTCAATAGAGCTTCGTGTTTTAACTTCTACAATTGCTAAAACACCTTCTTTTTGAGCTATAATATCAATTTCGGCTTTTAGGTAGCGCCAATTTTTTGCGAGAATTTGATACCCATTTCTTTGTAGGTATTCATCTGCTAATGCTTCTCCTTTTTTTCCTAACTCATTATGCCATGCCATAATTTAGAGTGTAATTAATGTAGTTCCTTCTTTTTGAACATTCAATTCAACACAGCGCCCAAAAATAAGAGCTCTATTGTCTTTTGAATGACCTGCAGGAAAATTGTAGCATACCGGAAAATCGAACTCTTTTACAGTATCGATAATTATTTCTTCGGCAGTTTTACCAAAAGGAATTGTATTGTCATTCATTTTAGTCATTCCTCCAACAATAAGTCCCTTTAAATTATTAAAATAACCATTGCGCTTTAAGTTCATCATCATCCGATCAATATGGTATAAATATTCATCAAGATCTTCAATAAATAAAATTTTACCATCCGTTTTTATAGCAGATTCCGAACCTAATAAACTGTATAACATGGATAAATTCCCGCCTACTAATTCACCATTAGCATGGCCGTATTTATTATTCCTTTCAAAGGAAACTTCGTGGTTTATTGCATTTCCGAACAGTGCTTTTTTTAAAGAGTCAAGAGCTTTTGCAGTACTGCTTCTAACAGTAATAGGCATTAGCCCATGAATGGATTGAATACCGAGGTTATGCACATGCGAATGCAAAGCAGTCACATCAGAAAAACCTATAATCCATTTCGGGTTTTTTATAAATTCAGAAAAATCTAACTCATCTATAATACGAACAGTTCCGTAGCCTCCACGAGCACACCAAATGGCTTTTATAGCGTCATTATCCATCGCTTCCTGAAAATCGGTAATTCTATCAGCATCTGTACCGCCATACTGATGATCGACTTTACCAATAGTTTTTCCTACTACTGCATTTAAGCCCCAACTTTCTAGCAATTCAATTGCTTGCTGAATGTCTTCTCTATCAATTTTTCTTGCAGTGGTAACAATAGCAACTAAGTCGCCTTGTTGTAAGGATTGTGGTTGTTTGCTGTTCATAATAGTAAAAATAGTAAAAAGTATTTTTGAATTGCGATTTTTGAATTATGTTTTTTAAAGTTACAACTATGGCTTGATAAAAAAGGAATGAAATATGTGTGCAGCTTTAGGCTTTTTATGTTTTGTGCTATTCCCTAATTTATCTTCGCTAATGCGACATAACTAACAAGGAATATGTATTTTTGTAATTGAAAATTTTAGAACAGATGAGTCAAGATCCAAAAAGATATACCCTAACCGCAGCATTACCATATACTAACGGACCAATACATATTGGGCATTTAGCAGGAGTTTACGTTCCAGCTGATATTTATGCGCGTTATTTACGTTTATTAGGTAAAGATGTTGCCTTTGTTTGTGGAAGTGATGAGCATGGAGTGCCAATTACTATTAAAGCAAAAAAAGAAGGGATATCTCCTCAAGATGTAGTTGATAAATACAATGGTATTATCAAAAAATCTTTTGAAGATTTTGGAATTTCTTTTGACAACTATTCTAGAACTTCAGCAAAAATACATCATGAAACTGCTTCTGAGTTTTTCAAAACCTTGGATGCAAAAGGAGAGTTTGTAGAAAAAGTAGAGGAACAATTGTACGATGCTGAAGCAAATCAGTTTTTGGCCGATCGTTTTGTTGTAGGTACTTGTCCTAAATGTGGGAATGAAGAAAGTTATGGTGATCAATGTGAAAAGTGTGGAACCAGCCATAATGCAACCGATTTAATAAATCCAAAATCGGCTATTACAGGCGCTGTTCCTTCTTTAAAAGAAACAAAGCACTGGTTTTTGCCTTTAGATAAGCATGAAGCGTTTTTAAAGCAATGGATTTTAGAAGATCATAAATCAGATTGGAAATCGAATGTATATGGACAATGTAAGTCATGGATTGATGACGGATTACGTCCACGTGCCGTAACCAGAGATTTAGATTGGGGGATTCCTGTTCCTGTTGAAGATGGCGATGGAAAAGTACTATATGTGTGGTTTGATGCACCTATCGGATACATTTCAGCAACCAAAGAATGGGCTGAAAGAGAAGGAAAAGATTGGGAACCATATTGGAAAAGTGAGGACACTAAATTAGTGCATTTTATAGGAAAGGATAATATTGTTTTTCACTGTATTATTTTCCCTGCGATGTTAAAAGCAGAAGGAAGTTATATTTTACCAGATAATGTGCCTGCAAATGAGTTTTTAAACTTAGAAGGGAATAAATTATCGACCTCTAAAAATTGGGCAGTTTGGTTGCATGAATATTTAGAAGATTTTCCAGGTAGGCAAGATGCCTTACGTTATACATTAACGGCAACTGCTCCTGAAACAAAAGATAATGATTTTACGTGGAAAGATTTTCAAGCACGTAATAAAGAATTGGCAGATAATTACGGAAATTTTATCAATAGAGTTTTAGTATTGACTAATAAATATTATAACGGAGTTGTTCCAGTTCCTGCGGAATGTACCCAAGCAGATATAGATGCTTTGGATGAATTAAAACAGTTTCCAGCTGATATATCATTTTCTATTGAACGCTACCGTTTTAGAGAAGCGAATTTGAAGATGATGAATTTAGCACGTTTAGGAAATAAATACTTGGCTGAACAAGAACCTTGGAAAACAATAAAGGTTGATGAAGAGCGCACTAAAACAAGTATGTATGTGGCTTTACAAATAGCAACTGCATTGGCAACCTTAAGTGAACCATTTGTACCGTTTGCTTCAAAAACATTACAAGACTTATTACAACAGCCAGAAACCAAATGGAACGATATTGCTGATAAAACAGACTTGTTACCATCTGGACATAAAATAAAAGAAGGTAAAGCACCCATTTTATTCCCTCAAATAGATGATGAAGATATCCAAAAACAATTGGATAGATTGGAAAATATCAAGTTAGAAAACGAGAAAGCAAACAAAGTAGTAGAACCTCAAAAAGAGACCGCTACTTTTGAAGACTTTTCGAAACTAGATATCAGAACAGGAACTATAGTAGAAGCAGAAAAAATGCCTAAAACTAAAAAGTTATTGGTATTAAAAGTGGATACAGGTATTGATACCAGAACGATTGTTTCAGGAATAGCCGAAAGCTTTAGGTCAGAAGATATCGTAGGTAAAAAAGTAACGGTATTAGTAAATCTTGCACCTAGAAAATTACGTGGTGTAGAAAGTGAAGGAATGATTTTAATGACCGAAAACTCCAATGGAAAACTAGTATTCGTAAATCCTGATGAGGAGGATGTTACTAATGGTGAAGGAGTAGCCTAATTAATAATGATTCATACAATTTATATTAAAAAAGAGAAGCTGTTTTGGCTTCTCTTTTTTGTTGTGACTAACTTATAAATTAACTTATTTACCTTCTAGGACCTCTTTGCTGTGATTCTCTATTATCATTATTATCGGGTTTTTTTGGTTTTAAACTTTCTTTTCTGGAGCGTTGAAAACGATACCATTTTCTAAACTGTTTTTCGGATAACACAAAAGCTAGTTTATCATTCAATTCTTGCTCAGCATGATTTACTTTACGTTTAATATGGATTAGTTTTTCCATAGCATCATGTTGTGCATTTTGCATGGCTTCCCGATCTCTGGTTGCTTCGGCTTTAGCTCGTTTTAGCGCCACAATATTTTCTGCAGCTCTAAACTCATCTGTATGTAAAAAGGTAAGTTCTCTAATAGTGTGATTGTATTCTGAAATTATTTTTACGACACTATTTTTTTTCTTAGCCTTTTTAACTTTTACTTTTTTTAGGACTTTTCTATCATCGTACAGTAATATACCTAAGGCATTTTCCGCATTAAAATTGGGTTGCTTTTTTTCTCCTTGTACCTGTCCTTTTGGACGTCCTCCTTTTCCTTGTCCGGGTTGTCCTGCAACTGAACTCGTCATGAATAATAGAATTGTACACAATGCAAGTTTTAAACTATTTATGCTCATATTTAATGTTATTTGAGCGTAAGACCTTTGTTCTTTTAAAAGGTTTAATTGTGGAGGTAATTTTAGTTTTTCTTTAACTAAAATGAAGGAGTTAATTTATTCTATCTAAGGAATATCCCCATTCTTTAGCTTGAGCTACATTGTCTTCAATCCATCTGTGCGCAACACCACAGGAAGCCATAAAATAATCTTTATCCAATAATAGAGGAGTATCTATTGCTCTTTTTTCTTCGGTAGCATAGCCAATTCGTCCCATTTTATGATGAATCGTTAATTCTTCTGGAGGTGTGCTGCAGTTACAAAAATGTGCTTCACATTCAGGATTGTCTTTTAAATACGCTTTCTTAACGGTTACATAGATACCTAAGGAATCTGCCATTTTTTGAGAAACTTGCCTGATAGGAGTTGGCTTTTTCTTGGGCTTCCAAATATATGGTTTAGGAGGTGTTTTCTTTGCTTTTTCAATAGCTCTGTCTTGTATCCGCTTAGCGTACTCATTCTTTTTTTGTTGCTGATATTCAAAAAAACCTTGCCCTTTATGAGTTCGTTCCCAATTATGTACTTGACATAATTTGTGCGTTTTATTCACTATTGGGTAGGTGCAATTTTCTTTACTACAACAATTATTTTCTGCCATTTTCAATTAAGTTTCCTTGGGATGCAAATATATATAAAAGAGTTTTTTTAGCGAAGATTGAGAAGACTTTTATAACGAAGAGGTATTAGGCAAGAATAATAAAGTTGAAGAGTGAAAAGGCAATGTTTTTTCCTTTTTTTTGTCATTTCAATTTTTCGGAGAAACCTCATCAGAGTGAGAAGCGTGAAACAACACTCCCTTGCAGTATGTGATTTATCCTTTGTTGAAATGACCGATTAAATTTAAACTTCTAATAGTGTGTAATCACTTCGACAGGCTCAGTCTGACACTTGTGTTAAACTTAAAATGTAAAACCAAAAACTCAAAATGTAAAAGTAGCCTCCGTTTAAATTTTTATAGTAGTTCTTATGAATAAAAAGTAGAATGTCAGACTGAGCTTGTCGAAGTCTTTATGAGGTTTCAATTATACTCGCTCTTCGACAAGGTCAGTCTGACAATTTCATATCGGCATTTCGTTTAGGTTAGACTCATTATAGGATTAAAACTTACTCAACACTTCCAATGCCTTACTGGTATGCTTTATGTTTTCGAAAGTTAATAATAGGCGTAATCCGTTTTTAGTTTGCTTTTCCTTCATCTTACAGAATGTTTTATGTGTTTGAACAAACTGTAATACTTTGGTAAACTGTGGACTTTGATAAAAACTAGAATTTTGATCAGAAATAAAATAACCTATCAATCGGTTTTGCTTCATAACAATCTTCTCTAGGCCAATATTAGCAGCTACCCACTTAATTCGTACGGAGTCTAATAAATCTACTGCTTGTGTTGGGAGTTCACCGAAACGGTCAACCAACTGCTTTTCATATTGTACTAATTCGGCTTCTGTTTTTAACTCTCCTAACTTATTGTATAAAGTCAATCGTTCTGTAATGTTATTGATGTAGTCATCAGGAAATAACAACTCAAAATCTGAATCAATTTGGGTGTCTTTTACAAACACTTTTTCGGTGTCAGCATCAACTTCTTCATATAAATCCTTGAATTCATTTTCTTTTAATTCATCAATAGCTTCATTTAATATTTTCTGATAAGTAGCAAAACCAATTTCGTTAATAAATCCGCTTTGTTCTCCTCCTAAAATATCTCCTGCACCACGAATTTCTAAATCCTTCATAGCAATATTAAATCCGCTTCCTAAATCAGAATGTAATTCCAGGGCTTGAATACGTTTACGAGCGTCATCAGTCATAACAGTTTCGGGAGGTGTAACAAAGTAGCAGAACGCTTTTTTATTACTTCTACCAACTCTACCACGCATTTGGTGTAAATCCGACAAACCAAAATTATTGGCGTTATTGATAAATATGGTATTGGCATTTGGCACATCCAAACCAGACTCAATAATAGTGGTTGCTACCAGTACATCAAATTCCCCGTTCATAAAAGCCAACATAAGCTGTTCTAGTTTTTTACCTTCCATTTGTCCGTGTCCAATAGCAACTTTAGCATCAGGGACTAAACGTTGTATTAATCCGGCTACTTCCTTGATGTTTTCAATTCGGTTGTGTACAAAATACACTTGTCCACCACGTTGTATTTCATAGGAAACAGCATCGCGTATTACATCTTCGCTAAAACGAATTACTTGGGTATCTACTGGGTATCGATTAGGTGGAGGTGTATTTATGGTACTTAAATCACGTGCTGCCATTAAAGAAAATTGCAGCGTCCTTGGTATTGGCGTTGCAGTTAAAGTAAGCGTGTCCACATTTTCCTTAATTGTTTTTAATTTCTCTTTTACGGAAACCCCAAACTTTTGTTCTTCATCAACAATTAATAAACCTAAGTTTTTAAATTTAACTTTAGGGCCTGCTAACTGATGTGTACCAATAATAATATCCAGTTTTCCTTCTTCTAATTGTTTTAGCGTTTCTGATTTTTGTTTAGCAGTCCTGAATCGGTTAATGTAACCTACACTTACAGGCATGTCCTTTAAACGTTCGGTAAAGGTTTTGAAATGTTGAAATGCTAAAATTGTAGTTGGTACTAATATGGCAACTTGTTTGCTGTTATCCACGGCTTTAAATGCGGCGCGAATAGCAACCTCAGTTTTACCAAAACCAACGTCACCGCATACCAAACGATCCATAGGACGCTCACTTTCCATGTCAGACTTTACGTCCTGAGTAGCAGTAAACTGATCAGGAGTATCTTCGTACATAAAAGAAGCTTCTAACTCATGTTGTAAGTATGAATCAGGTGCATATTGATATCCTTTTTCCTCACGTCTTTTGGCATATAGTTTTATTAAGTTAAACGCAATATGTTTAACTCTACTCTTTGTTTTTTGTTTTAATTTTTTCCAAGCTCCTGACCCTAGCTTAAACATTTTTGGTGCTTTACCATCCTTTCCAGAATACTTGGATATTTTGTGTAAGGAATGAATGCTTACATATAAAATGTCGCGCTCCCCGTAAATCATTTTTATGGCTTCTTGCTGACTACCTTCGACATCAATTTTTTGCAGTCCAGCAAAACGTCCAATTCCATGATCAATATGTGTGACATAATCACCTTTTTGTAATTGGGTTAATTCCTTTAAGGTGATGGCTTGCTTTTTGGCGTACCCATTTTTTAAATGAAATTTATGGTAGCGTTCAAATATTTGATGATCAGTATAACAAATAGTTTTACTGTTTAAATCAATAAACCCTTGGTATATTGGTAATACAACTGTTTTGTAGCTTACTTCTTGCTCAACATCGTCAAAAATATCTTTAAAACGTTTGGCTTGTTGTTGGTTGGAACAAGCAATATAGTTGGTAAATCCAGCTGCTGTGTTTTTATTTAAATCTTCAATTAATAAATCAAATTGCTTATTAAATGAAGGTTGTGGTTTGATGTGATATGCAATATCAGAATCATTACTTTTTGCTAATTCTACTAGCGTATAGTCTTTAAACTGTTTTAATAGTAAATCAGCATTACAGAACAGTTGTTCGGGCTCTGAATAGCGTACTTCACTATCTAGTTTATCAAAGGATTCAATTGCTTTTGAAAACAACTTATCTATTTTTCCTGCGAATAGTTCTTTGTTTTTGACAACTACCGTAGTTTTAGAAGAGATGTATTTTAAAAAGCTTTCTCTGTTTTCTAGTGATTTCTTGTTTTCTACATTAGGAATAATGTTAATTTTCTTGAGCTGTTGCTGCGATAATTGTGTTTCTACATCAAAAGTTCGGATGCTATCTACATCATCACCAAAAAACTCCATTCTGTAGGGTTCGTCATTTGAGTAGGAAAATACATCTACAATTCCACCACGTACAGAAAACTCTCCTGGTTCGAAAACAAAATCTACGCGCTTAAATTTATAAGTAAATAATACTTCATTTATAAAATCAATTGATATGGTGTCACCAACCGTAATTTTCAAGGTGTTTTTATCAAGCTCTTTTTTAGTAACTACTTTTTCGAATAGCGCTTCAGGATAGGTAACTATAAGTGCGGGTTTTTTACGCGAGTTAATTCTGTTTAAAACTTCAGCACGCAACAACACATTAGCATTATCGGTTTCTTCCAACTGGTATGGTCGTCGATAACTCCCTGGATAAAACAACACATCGGTATCATTAAAAAACAATTCCAAATCGTTTAAATAAAAGGCAGCCTCTTCCTTGTCTTCTAATATTAAAAGGATAGGTGTGTCAGTGCTTTTAAAAAGGCTAGCGATGACAAATGAAAATGACGAACCCACTAAATTAGAAATTTTGGTAGCTGATTTAGGGGCTGACAAACGTTCGATAAGCTGTTTTGTTTGAATTGAATCATCAAAAACAGCTAAAAGTTGTTGTTTACTCACGAGATGTAGTGTTACTATATAATAAGGATACGAAGATACAGTAGTAATGTGTAATTAGCAATTACTAACGGACATTGAAGTGGACTCATTTTTTTTAGAGCAATTATATTTAATTTATTACGCTAACCTAGTGGTAGAAACACGCTTTGTATTAGATATAGCAATTATAGTATAAAAAGCGCCTTACAATTTGTTGTTTAATGAATTAAGCGTACATTTGCACTCAATTATTTTTTAACAATAAATTTAAATACGTTACGCTATGTACGCAATTGTAGAGATAGCAGGGCAGCAATTTAAAGTTGCAAAAGACCAAAAAGTATTTGTTCATCGTTTAGGAACTGAAGAAGGAAGCAGTGTTTCTTTTGATAATGTTCTTTTATTAGACAACGATGGAGATGTTACTGTTGGCGCCCCAGCTATAAACGGAGCTTCTGTTGAAGTGAAAGTTTTAAGACACCTTAAAGGTGACAAAGTTATCGTTTTCAAGAAGAAAAGAAGAAAAGGTTACCGTGTGAAGAATGGTCACAGGCAATTTTTAACTGAAATCTTAATTGAAGGGATTAATGTTTCTGGAGCTAAAAAAGCAGCACCAAAAAAAGAAGCAAAAAAAGTTGAAGCATCTTCTGATGATTTAAGCACTAAAACTGTTGCTGAATTAAAAGGAATAGCTAAAGCAAAAGGAGTAGAAGGAATTTCTTCTATGAAAAAAGCAGATTTAGTAGCTGCTTTATCTAAATAATTATTAACTAATAAAACCTTAAAGAGATGGCTCATAAAAAAGGAGTTGGTAGTTCTAAGAATGGTAGAGAATCAGAATCAAAACGTTTAGGTGTTAAGATTTTTGGAGGACAAGCTGCTATTGCAGGGAACATCATAATCAGACAAAGAGGAACAACACATAACCCAGGTGAAAACGTGTACATGGGAAAAGACCATACTTTACATGCTAGAGTTGATGGTCTTGTAAAATTCACAAAGAAAAGAGACAATAAGTCTTACGTTTCTATCGAGCCTTTCGAAGCTTAATAAAAACGATTCCTCAATATTAAAAAGCCTTTTCATTTTAAATGAAAAGGCTTTTTTCTGTTAAAAGGTGTGTTTTTAACGATTAAGGTAAGAGTTTAATTGTATTTTAGCGCTTCAATGGTGCTTACTTAATTTATATACGATGTTGAAGAATTACTTTTTAGGATTAATTTTTGTTTTTATGTATAGTTCTTCCTTTGGACAAGGGGAAGCTGATAATTGGTTTTTTGGAGGAAATGCTGGAGTAAGTTTTGCTACAGGAACAGCAGTTGCCATCCAAGACGGAAAAATTAATACCACGGAGGGTAGTGCTTCAATATCTGACGCCTCTGGAAATTTATTGTTTTATACCGACGGAATACAAGTTTGGGATAAAAACCATCAAGTAATGCCTAATGGAACAGGGTTAAACGGAGATCCATCAAGTACTTCTTCAGGCTTAATAGTTCCTAGTCCAGGAAACAGCAATATTTACTATGTGTTTACGGTTGATGAACCTCATCATAATGAGAGTGCAGCGTCTAATCATGGTTTAAACTATTCGGTTGTTGATATGTCATTAAGTGGAGGAGATGGTGAGGTAGTTGCTGCTCAGAAAAACATACAATTAGTTACATATAATGCTTCTAATAGTCAGGAAAATAAATATAAATGCTCAGAGAAAATAACAGCGGTTCGTAGTAGTGATTGTACATCATTTTGGGTAATTACTCATTTTACAAATAACTTTTACAGCTTTAAAATAACAACAACAGGTGTTGACGCTAATCCAATTGTAAGTGCAACACCGACTAATGTTCCAGTAAGTGGATATAGACGAAATGCTATTGGATATATAAAAAGTTCTCCTGACGGGAGTAAGTTAGCAGTAGCGCATAGTGAAATGGGAACAAGTACTAATGGGAATGCTCCAGGTGGAGTGTTTTTATATGATTTCGATATTACTACAGGAATTGTGTCAAATGAATTGGAAGTTTATTCGGTGAATAAAGGAGATAATCCTTATGGAGTTGAATTTTCAAGAAGTGGGGATAAGTTGTATGCAACAGTTAATGACGCTTCCTTTAATTCATCATTAATTCAATTTGATTTAACTAGTGCAAATATTCCTTCAACCGAAGCAGTCGTCAATACAAGTTCTCAATATGCTCATGGAGCCTTGCAACTAGGACCAGATGGTAAAATATATAGGGCTTTATATGATTTTGGGGCAGGTTCAGGTCCTTTCTTGGGGGTCATTAATGATCCTGAGGCTATTGGCGGGGCTATTAATTATGTGGAGCAAGGAGTTTCATTAAACATAGCCGCTACAACTACAATTACGGAAAAATCAAGGATTGGGTTACCTCCATTTATACAATCACTTTTTGCAGAAAAAGTAGATATCATTAATAACGATAATGATCCGTTATTGGTTACAAATACATTGAGTTTATGTAGTGGAGATACCTATACATTAGCTGCTGAAAATATTACGAATGCTACTTATACATGGACTTTAGATGGTAGTCCACTAGCGAATACTTCTTTTGATTTGGTAGGTGTTTCCGTTGCAGGAACTTACTTAGTAGAGGTAAATCCTAATAATGGAGACTGTCCTTTTTTAGGAGAAGCAATAGTAACGGTGTTAGATCGTCCTGTAATAAATGCTAATATTGAATTAGAATTATGCTTTGACCCCACTGATGGTACTAGTGATTTTGTTTTGTCTGATGCGGACGCTGCAGCTCTTGTCGGTCAATTACCAGCGGTTTCTGTGATTTCATATCATTCAAATAATGCTGATGCACTTACTGGTTCTAATCCAATTGCGACCACATATGCTTCTACAGGAGAAGTGGTTTTTATACGTCTTTTAAATAATGATTCAGGTTGTGCAAATTCAGTGCCAGTAACATTAATAGTAAGCCCGCTGCCTATTGTCACTTCTCCAGTATCTTTAGAGCAATGTGATACCGATTCTAATGGGAGTGTAAATTTCAATTTAAATGAAGCGAATGCTTTGTTATCTGTAAATTCAGCAAACGAGTCGTTTGTATATTATAACTCGTTAGCGGAAGCTGAAAGTGGAAATGTCGCTTTAGCAATACCAAATCCAATAAGTTTTCAAAGTACAACTGGTGTGCATGTTTATGCAAGTATAACGAGTGACAAAGGCTGTGTTAGCTACGGAGAAGTAAATTTAATAGTAGGAACAAGTGCTATCCCTCAAGGAACCCTATATTCATTTTCGGAATGTGATGATGATTATGATGGTATTACAATATTTGATTTTAGTTCAGTTGAAACTCAAATAGCATTAATTTTCCCTCCAACAGTAAATATTCTTATAAGTTATTTTGAAAATGAAGCCGATGCTTTAGCTGAAGTTAATGCTATACCAGATATCAGTAACTATCAAAACACAAATTCACCTGTCACTCAGGTGATTTGGGTGCGGGTAGATAGTCAAGATTTGAATGGATGTTTGGGTTTAGGCGAACACATTGTTTTAAATGCAAATCCGTTACCAGTCCATAATAATATAGATGATGTTTCAAGTTGTAGTGATACAAATTCAGCTATTTTTGATTTAAGTAATGCAACTCTCCAAGCTTTAAATGGTGCTACAGATATAACTATTACGTATCATGAAACTCTAGCTGAAGCAGAACTGGGAACTAATGTGTTAACAAGTCCATATACATCAATTGCTACAACATTAATTATACGTGCAGAAAATACTGCTACAGGGTGTTATACTACTTCAATGTCGGTTAATTTAACTGTAAACCTTAATCCGGTTATTTTTAATCCAGCCTCGATGAATTTGTGCGAAGATCTTGTTCAGGATGGTTTAACAGAATTTAACCTTACATTAAATACAAATGATATTATTGATGGAGCTACAGGTTTAGCAGTTTCGTACTACACTGTTGAGGCAGAAGCTTTTTCTGGGACAGGTACTAGTTTTATTCTTGATCCAGCTCATTTTACAAATAGCGTTAATCCACAAATAGTATATGTTCGTGTAGAGAATGTAGTTACTGGATGCTTGAGCTTTACTGAGTTAGAATTAAATGTATTTGATGCTCCTCAAGCCTTTCCATTTACCAATCCATTGACCTATTGTGATACCGATAATGATGATGTAGGATATTTTGATTTAACTACTATTGTTGCTGATTTAACAGGAGGTATCTCTGGAGTTGATATTG